>Ga0190359_1002147_pt1 | contig 11899 bp, 10 predicted proteins | sample 48721823_MG_FD_161269 | JGI IMG/M metagenome (GOLD analysis project Ga0190359, IMG submission 161269) | Hydrothermal vent microbial mat bacterial communities from Southern Trench, Guaymas Basin, Mexico - 4872-18-2-3_MG | ecosystem: Environmental > Aquatic > Marine > Hydrothermal vents >...
TACAGTATTCTTTACTTAGTGGCAAACGAGGAGAACGACAATTGCCTCCATTTGCTCCTCTTCTATCCATACAATACTTCACAATCTGCACTAACTTACCTGATTCTTCTAGTTCTATACATAATGGTAACATAACATTATAAATTTCCCGTGCCTTTTTATAATTTTTGTTAATCACAGTTTCTTCGTAGATTGCCGATGATAGTTCAGGTAATGCATTACCAATTACCGATACCCAACCCTGTGCTCCAAGGAAAAATGATTCGAATACAAGCTCTTCACTACCACAGAAAGTAATAATATTTCCATGGCCAAGCCGTTCGATTTCTCTTAAACGAATGATATCCCCAGTAGATTCTTTAATATATTTAATATTTTCTTTTTTTGCTAATTCAAGAACTGTTTTTAACTGGATATCTACTCCGGATGCCCCTGGATTGTTATAAATCATAATAGGAATATTAACAGCATCTGATATTGTCTCATAGTGATAAATAATTTCTTCCTGTAAAGGGTTATAATAATATGGCGGTAGAATAAGAACAGCGTCAGCCCCAATTTTTTCAGCATGCTGAGTATATTCTATCGTTTTAGTTGTTGTTTCTGCAGTAGTACATACACATACCGGAAGTCTATTATTTACCACCTTAACCACAAATTCAGCTATCTCATAACGCTCCTTTTCGGTTAAACTAGCCATTTCGCCCGTACTACCCAGAGGAATCAATCCATGTACACCTTTTTCAATATACCATTCAATATTTTCTTCCGTTGCCTTAAAATTAATATTTTGATTTTCATCAAAAGGAGTAACCATTACGACAAAAGTCCCTTTTAATTCTTTTGTTTCTTTCTTCACAAAAACCTCCCTAAACTTAATTTAATTTTTATTTTCACTTTTTTTAAATTTATTCTATAATATAAATAATGATTTTATGATAATCATTATTTATTAGATTGGGTAATATCAAGATCATACAGTTTTTCAGGTAATGGTTTACCGGTTTGTTTATCCCATCCTCTGGCCTCGTAATATTCATCCAGCATCCCTTCAAAATTCTTTATCTCACAGCCTTCCTCATTTTTGTATTCACCAAACTGGGGTAAATTTTTCATTCTTTTCGGTAATAAATCGTCCTTTCGAGAGAAGCCTTCCCTAATATTAAATAACCTCTGTAAATTATATACTCTTTCTCCAATTTTTAACAAATCTCTATCAGATATATTCCAGCCAGTAATGGCAGATAATATCATTGCCAGATGTTCCAATGTGCAACCTACGTACATCATAAATTTACAAATATTTAAAACATCCGGTATAATTAAACCATCTTGTAAAATTTTTACAATTTTCCCTTTCCCTTTTTCTTCCCATCTATCTACAGTCAGGGGATCAGGAACACCATACTTTATCATCCCGAAATCCATTTTTCCCGAATCATACCCCATGGCCTCCAATGGATGAATATGGCACATTCCCCGGTTTGCAGTCCCATAGGTAACAGCTAAAGCCTTCCCCGATCTAGGATCATGAGCAGGGGCCTCCAAGCCTTTTCCATGAATGGCAAATTCTTCTGAACCCTTTCCCAGTTTTTGGGCAGCTTGTTTGACTCCATCAGCAAGAAGGGAGCCAATTCCATCTCTCAAGGCGATCTTTTTAACCAAAATCGGTAAAACTTCTGCATTGCCCCAGGTTAAATCTAAACCATCAACATCATTTTGATTAAGTATACCTTTTTCAAAACATTCCATAGCAAAAGCTATCGATGCACCAACCGAAATTGTATCAATCCCATATTCATTGCACCAATAAGTGCAATGAACCGCTGCATCTACATTTTCATTTAATACAAAGGCAGTAAATGCTGCAATTGATTCATACTCTGCCCCTTCATGTACAGGGGTTTTATATTGTCCATTTTTAACCTGCACAATTCTTCCGCATGCTATAGGACAGCCCTGATAGCACATATTGTTTTTAATTAGATTGTTATGGGAAAAACAATTATATATCTCCTCTCCTTTTCCCCATGAATTAGATTGCCAGTTTTTGGTAGGAAAATCCCCTTCAACATCAATCCCCGGCATATCCCCTATAGTTCCGCGTTCTTTAAAAGCGGTGGTATTAGGATTTTCTTTTATCACCTTCATTGCTACCCGAACAGCTTTCTTAAATTCTTCAGGCTGAGCAGGAGTTATTTTATTTGTACCTTTAACTGCTATCGCCAGTAGATTTTTAGAGCCCATTACTGCACCTGCACCACATCGACCTGCAGCACGACCTCCAAACATCACGGTAGCATACCTTACCAAATTTTCTCCGCCTGGGCCTATACACATAACTTTAAAATCTGAATCACTCAGGTCGTTTTTTATTTTCTCTATTTTTTCAGTTACTGTTTTGCCTTTCAGATGATCAGCGGGTTTAATGCTCACCTTCCCATTATTAATAACCAAGTACACCGGTTGATCCGCTTTTCCTTCAATAATTATAAAATCATAACCAGCTTTCCTTACTTCCAGTCCAAAATCTCCGCCACACCTGGATTCTCCCCAACCACTGGTTAGAGGTGATTTAAAACATAACTCTATACTTCCTCCACCCGGTACAGTATTCATTGTTAAAGGACTGGTAGCAAAAATTAGCTTGTTTTTAGGACTTAGGGGGTCAATTCCCTCTTTAAGTTCATCGTATAAAAGTTTAGCCCCATATCCTACTCCACCTATATAGTTTCTTAAATCATCAAAATTTAAATTTTCTTCTTTAGCCTTCTTTTTATCAAGAGAAACTCTTAATAACTTTCCTGCATAACCATTAACCATTGATATATTCCCTTTTCATATTTTTATATTTCCCCTTGTAAGCAATTAGATATCTTATCAGGATATAAAAAAATATTTTATAAAACTTTTTGTAAACATTCTTTTGTTCTAACATTTTTCGGATTGTTTAGTACTTCCTTAGCCGGACCACCCTCTTCCAATTTACCATTATCCATAAATAAGCAATAATCAGGTGGAACATTTTACTTGATCAAAATTATTTCTTTTGTAAAATTATTTAGTACTTCAGGCCCATCTACTCCAATTACGACGATATCTTCAATTCTCATACCAAATTTATTTGGTATATAAATACCTGGTTCTATACTAAATGCCATCCCTCTTTCTAGTATTTGTTTGTTTCCAGCCTTTATATAGGGTGCTTCATGAACACTAATACCTATACCGTGACCTGTTCTATTAAGAAAATATTCGCCATAACCTTCGCTTTTAATTACATCTCTTGATGCTTTATCCACGTTTTCTGCTTTCACACCTTGTTTTGCCGTCTCTTCTCCTGCTTTATTTGCCCTTAGAATAATATCATAAATCTTTTTTTCTTCATCAGTTATTCCACCTACAAATACTGTTCTGGAAATATCAGAGCAATAGCCTTTATATTTACAACCTAAATCTAAAATAATTATATCTTTTTCTTGAATTACTCTTGAATCCTCACAATAATGTGGCATTGAACTATTATGACCTGAAGCAATAATAGGTTCAAAGGATAATCCATCAGCCCCTTTTTGCATAAATAACTCTTCTATCTTTTTCTTAATATCTCTTTCTGTCATGCCGGGATGAATAGAATCAATGGTTTCACCCATAACTTCATCAGCCAATTTTGCAGCTTTTCTTAATTTTTCTATTTCACTCTCATCTTTTACAACTCTAAGCGTTTCTAAAATACTGTGTCCATTAATAAATTTAGTATTTATTTTTTCTTTAATATCTATTAAATTTATTGCTGCTATACCATTGTTAACGCCAAAACTCTTACCTGATAATTTATAATTGTTCATCGCAGCTACAACTATATCAGAAAATTCCTCATGATCTCCCCATTTGTAGATATTAGCATCATCATTAAGCTTATCTCTAATTTCCTCATATGTTATTTCCGGAGAAATATAAAAGTATCTCTTGTCAAATAATAAAAATAATGCCTGGAATCTTTCATCGGGCTGTGGCGAATACTTCATTAAAAACTCTAAGTCAGTTGATGGTCCAATCATCATACCATCAATATTATTTTTAGCCATTATCCCACAAAGTTTATCAACATATTTCTTATTTAACATTTTTATTCTCCTCCAATATATTTTTTATTAATCCATTCATTCGCATTATTTACAATTGCCGGTATATTTATCGTAGCACCTTCATTAGTTTTTAGTTTAAACCTTTTTTCATGTTTTTCCCCAGTTAAAACTTTATCTTTAGTTTCTTCTATCACAATCTTATGGCTTGTCCCTGCAACCTTTGCCACATTTCTCTCGCCCTTTTCAAGCAAACCAATTTCTAGATTATCAACCCAAACTTTATAAGTAGTATCCGCATTGTAAGTAATACCACCAATAGAAATGCCCTTATTATCAATAAGCACTTTATGTTCTTTTCCTATTGTATAGAGAGAAATCCCTATTAATATCAATACAACTATGAGAGTTATTCTAATTATAATTCGCTTTCTCATAATTTATCCCCTCCTGTCGTATTGTTATTTTGTAATAACACTCTTTTAAAAGCCATGACTTTTCGACGTTCGTTTTCTTTTTCAACTCGTTTTCTCCAAGCATATAATGCCAGCGAAAAAGCAATAACTCCGTAAGAGACAAAAACTCTAAAGTATTCTCCCAGTTGTGCCTGGCCTATAAGCTCCTTTCCTGCCCTAGGAGATACCACAAACATCGTATGAAATAGAATGACTCCTACAAATACATTAAAAATGCTTGCTTTGGCAACTGATGCTCCACCCACTAATAGCGCAGCAATAGCAAATACTCCAACTTGTTCATGGCTGTTATAAGTATTCATGGTGCCGATATTTTGCAAAAATATAATCTGGCCATAACAGGCCAGCACAGTTGAAATAACAATCGATAAAATACGTGTTTTTTCAACATTGATTCCTGAAGCTCTGGCAATGTCATTATCTTGACCTACTGTTCGCATATCCTGGCCTAGTTTTGTCTTCTTGAACCAGACAATAAATACACACAGAGTAGCAATAACTAAAAGAGTACCAATGGGTATAAGTATCCCACCTATTTTTAATGGAATAAATTTATCCATAACTTGTCTAATCCCAATTAAACTTATTGCGTTTCTAATACCATATCCTCTCGGTAACAAAATATTGGAATTTGAAATAGGAATAATGTTGCCCATACCATAAAGCACAACAAGCTGATAAATACCATTCATAAAAAATCCAAGCATAAATCCTGTAACCATTTCACGTCCTTTGGCACGGTTAAGTACAATTCCTGCAAAATAACCTAATAAAATTGCTATTGGCGTTGAGATTAACATAGCTAATAACATACCCGGCAACCCAACAATTAGCCAATCTGTGACAAAGATAAGGCCTATCTCTCCAGCCATTGCCCCAAGAACTATACCAAAATTCATACCCATGCCAGCCATTACCGGAATGAGAAGTGCAAGAATAAGAAAAGAATTTCTGGAAAGCCTTATCGTAAGCTCCTTGATAAAATATTTCCCTGAAAGCCCAGATAAGGGAATAGCGAAAGCAACTAATAAAGCAATTATTATAGGTACAGAATAATCTATAAAAAATTTAACATATGGGTTCATTGTTCTTGTTAGATTTTGTTTTTTCATGATCTCACCTTCGATTTTCTTGTCAATGCATATACAATCATCCCGTTGGAAACAACTATTCTAATGGATTCTGACATATCAGATTTAATAATATTATTAATTACTGATGGGGTCATGGTTAAAATGCCCTGAAAAAGAAACGCACCAATGATAACGTTTTTAATAGATACCTTTCCCACAGAAGCTCCTCCAAGAAGTAAGGCGGCGACCGCCGGAAAAGCCATGTAGAGCGGTGCCATATATAACTGAACAAAACCAAAGCTCTCTTCATACACAAGGATACCTATTGCAGTAATAACAGTAGATAATATTACCGAAATAATTCTCATCTTATCCACATTGACACCACAGGATCTGGCATAGTCGGGATTGGAACCAACAGCATCCATAGATGTACCTATTTTTGTCCGGAAAAATGCCCAGACCAAAAAACATAATAAAGTAAAAAATAAAATAGTACCTGTAGGGAAAATTATATGACTCCCAAGTTTAATTTGGAGAAAATCAGTCAGAACGTGAAACCAATAGCCTTGAGTATTTATAGTTGTTCTTAATCCTGATCCCCCATATGCCCAAATCATATTTGGGCTCTTAAATGGAAGTATTAACCACATAATACACATCAAGGAAACCGAAGAGAAGCCCACATATGTTGCTACAACCATCTCGTCCCCCTTGATCTTGTTAAGAAGTACGCCATAAAAAAAACCTAGAATGACAGCAATAAAAATTGCAATCCCTACAGCCATAAAAAATCCTGCAAAACCTGTTGCCTCCATCTCTATGCTAATAACCGCACCTAAGAGCCCCGCAATAATACCCAATTGTAAACCAAAATTTAAACCGCAACCTGATTTTACCATCGGTACCAATGATAAAACCAATATTCCGTTCATGCCAAACCTAACAATAACATCGTTAATAGAAGTAGTAAGGGAAATCCCAACAACCGGAGCTAAAACAAAAAGTGAAACCAAAAAAAAGAATATGATAATTCGTGGCAAACCAACATTTTCAATAATGTTTTTAATCTTTTCCTTCACCTGTAAGCACCTCCTCTACTTCAGATTTTTTTCCTAACATAAGTAAACCAAATTCTGCAGGTTTTGCCGTAGGAGGTAATATGCCAGCAATCTGTCCTTCGTCAACAATTGCTATACGATCACAAGTCAATCTTAATTCTTCAAGTTCAGAAGATGTCATGATAATTGTAGTGCCATATTTGCTATTATAATAATGTAATATGTCCAAAACCAAGCTTTTTGCTCCAATATCAATTCCCCGTGTAGGTTCTGAAACAAACATTAATTCTGGTTTCAAAGCAAATGCTTTAGCCATACATAGCTTCTGTTGATTTCCCCCGGAAAGTTCACGTGCAAATTGCTTTTCGTTGACACATTTAATTTTTAAAGCATCAATGTATTCTCTGGTAACTTTAATCATGGCTTTGTCATCACGCCATTTAATAATCCCGCCTAATAAAGACTTGGTAAAGTCATCTTTGATCTGCATTGCTGTAAAGGCAATATTCCAAAAAATAGGTTGGTCAAGAAGTAAGCCAAGCCCACGTCGATCTTCAGAAACAAAAGCCATTCCACGTTCTAATACATCTTTAGGATTATTAAGGGAAATAGATTTACCCTTAAATTTCACTTCTCCTTCTGCTGGGTAAAGCCCCATAATACCATTAGCTATACCTAATTTCCCTTGACCGGTGAGACCTCCAATACCAAATATCTCTCCTTTTTTTACTTCAAATGAAATTTTGTTAACCTGCTCACCGGGCATGTCTACCCAGAGGTCATTTACTTTTAAAATAGTTTCTTCAAATTTTCTTTTTTCTTTGGATTTCCGGATATTTTTAACAAGTTCACTACCAACCATATACTCTGCTACTTCTACGGAGTTAGTTTTTGAAGGGAATAACTCTTTTTGAATAGAACCATCCCTAAGCACGACTATTCTGTCACAGCAATCAAGAATTTCCTGTAATCTATGAGAAATAAATATTACAGAAACACCTTTTTTCGCAAGTTTTCTGATAACTTTTTTCACTATGTCGGCTTCAGTCTCTGTAAGTACTGCTGTCGGTTCATCAAGCACTAATATTTTTGTATATTTTCTGTCAATTTCGCGTGAAATTTCAGTAAATTGTCTATAACCTACCGGCATTTCATTTACCAACATATTAGAATCAAGTTCTACTTCTAACATTTGCATTGCTTTAATAGCTCGTTTTTTCATTTCTTTCCTGTCAAGTAAATTGAGCCTGTTCCCAAAAACTTCTGATAAAAAATTATATTTTATTGGCTCTCTGTTTAGGAAAATATTTTCTGTTGCCGTAAAACCGGGGATTAGAACAAATTCCTGATGTACCATACCTATTCCCGCATCAATTGCATCAAAGGGAGAAGTAAAATTTACTTCTTTACCATCAAAAAATATCTTTCCTTCAAATCCACCGGTTTCATGAATAGCAGGGTTTCCAAAAAGAATATTCATCAAAGTAGATTTTCCTGCCCCATTCTCTCCAACAAGACCGATAACCTCGCCGATTTTTACTGTTAAATTAACATTTTTTAAAACTTGGTTACCATAAAAATCCTTACTCACATTATCCATTTTTAATAAATATTTTTCTTTTGATTCCATTCGTTCACCTTTTATCCTAATAGAAAAAAACGTGGGAAAAGGAGGAATATCCTTTCCCCACTTAGAACATCATTAATAGATTACCGTTATAAACTATTTTTTTCCAATATTTTTATCATAATATTTTTCAGCTATTACCTCAGATGTCTGGCCCAGAAAGCCTTTCCCAAAAGTATAGGTATCTTGATAAACAAGTAGGAAATTTTTTCTTACCACATCATCAGCATCAACGTAATAGCTAGCATTCCAACCTGCACCAGGTGTATATACGCCAAATGCATCCATAATAGCATCTTTATCTAGTAATTCAGATTTACCCTCAATGACTCTTTTAGCATGTTCTCCAAGTCCAGCAGCAACACAGTAAGGATAAGAATATGCCCAACACCCCATACGTCCGGCGGCACCGGCTTCAACAACTTTCTCTTCAACTTTTTTAACGATATTTGGCCAATTACCCTTATCTTCTTCTGCAAATTCAACCCCTAAAGCACCCGGGTAACCCATTGTCGGAGATGCATAATCGCCTTCAACATAGATAGCACCGCCCTCTGCGACTCGCTTTATAAGAGGTTCTTCAAGCGCATCATTTGTAGTGAAAAAAGCGGTATTTTTTCCATATTCCTCTATCCAGGCGGGAACTTTTTCAAGAAGATACTGCTGAGCACCGGCAACTCCAACATCACTGGTTGGATCCGGAGCACCTGCATTAACAAATTTCAAGCCAAGATCTTTACATGCCTCTATCATAATATCTCTTCTCCTTGAAAGAAGCTCATAGCTCATATGTCTCGGAAAAGAAATATGTACAAAAGTATCGGCACCTAATTTTTTAGCACCCAAGATAAGTAGATAGCCACGTGATATATTATCTTGGTTTACACAGATATCAGCAACTTCAGCAATCATTACCGGGTCTTCCTGTGGAGATCCCGCAAATAAAAGAATATCGGGTCTCGCTTCGCGAACCCTTCTAAAACCTTCAACTGTTCCTGGAACTGCTGATTGAACAATAATAGCTTTCATTAAAGGGTCATCTGCCCAACTAGCAATTTGACTAATGGTTGTTTCCATTTCTGTCATAAAACTATCAGGCCATGTTAGATGACTGATCATGCCACCTTCTGAAACATTCCCATATTCCTTAATTAGTCTTTCCGCTCCTCTAAGTTCATCTTCTTGCTGTGACACTGTACCTGTCATTATTCCAATATGAAATGGAGCATCTGCCAAAGTAATACTAGAAAACAAAACTATAAACAAAAAAGCTAGTAATAATTTTTTCATTTAAATTAATCTCCTTTAAAATTTTTTAAAATATATTGTCAGAATTTCTACTACACTTTTTCTTTTTTTTCACACCACCTCTTTCCAAAATTAGATTATTTTTGATTAAATCAGTAGGGCATTCTCAGGATTTCATAACTCTTCTCTTTTTCCTCACCTCTTTTCCTATTTATATATGTGCCTTTCAGAAAACTCTGAAACTCTTATCTTGCAAGACTTTTAGAGTACCTCTATTTTATTCTTCACCTCCAACCTTGAAACCCTTATCTGATAAGGGTTTTAGGAAGGTTATTGATTAATTTCTACTCATTTTATCGATTTTTTAGGGGCTTGGAGGTGAATTTTTTTAATCTTCTAAAGTCTTTTGAAACCCTCATCTTTATCTTAAGCAAATAAATTAATAATTTAAACTTGATTTCACCTACGCCTACCTTTTACCCAATAATTTTTTAGGGTTGCTCTTTTTTACTTAATCTACCACTATTAAATATCTGAACTCGCTGTTAATTTAGATTTATCAGATAAGTAACTTTAATAGAGGGTAAAAAGATAAATATTATTATTTAATATATAACAAGGTATTATTTTTCTATTTATTTATGTAAAAGAAAAAAATCAATATGTTTATCGTTAGTGAGCTTAATGTTATTTTAAAGATACTCTAATATTCCTAATATGTTTGCTCATCAATTCTTTCGCTTGCTCGGCATTTCGTTGTTTAATCGCTTGAACCAAATCCCTGGTAATTTCAATGGTATTTTCCCTAGTATCTCTGGACATTTCAATAATCTTCTCAGTCTCTTTATATAGCATTTCTCCTATAATTTTCATTAATCCATTCATGATCGGATTATGTGTAACCTTAGCTATGGTCAAGTGAAATTCCAAATCTTTAACAAAAAAGCTGTTTAAATCCTTAGATTTAGCAATTTCATTAAAAATCTTTTCAATTATACCGATTTCTTCCTGGCTTGCGTTTAAGGCTGCTAATCGTGCAAACTCACCTTCTAACATAATTCTTGCTTCCATGAGAGAATCTAAAGAATAATTGGAAAATCCCGAAAAAAAATTAACGATTTCGTCATATTTGATAGCCATCTCTAAGACATAGGTTCCCTTGCCTTGAATTACTTCAAGATAACCTGAAAATGCAAGGGCTTGAATAGCTTCTCTAACAGATGCTCTACTTACTCCTAATAGCTCAGCTAATTTTCTTTCTGAAGGCAATTTTTCTCCTGATTTTAAAATTCCCTTTTTTATTTGATCTTTTATCTGTTGGACAATTACTTCTAAAGTAGATTCTCTTTTTATTGTTGTGAAACTCATTTTTAGCATCATCCTTAAAATATTAATTTTATTATATGGTATGTCATCTTGTGGTATGACCTCTTACCTGTCTAATATTTTATCATTTTATTTTAAATTTGTCAAGAAAATATAAACTAAGAAAAATTAGGGGGAAAAGAATGGAAAACAAAAGCAAATACAGTGTCTAGTATCAAATATAAGATCAGTAATAAGTAATTAGTGATAAGTAATATGAAAAGAGTTAGCTGGTTTAAATAGTTATTAGTAAAGAAAAGAAATGGTTTCAAGTTGCAAAATGCAAGATACAAGCAGGGACAACCTTGTATCTACCCGTAATGGAAAAAAACTAGAATATAAGAAATACAAGATAAATTAGTTTGCTGGTTTAAAGATAATGGCTGCACGGGAAAGATTGTATTTCTTTTTCAGGTATTTTTAAAAAATTTTAAATCTTTACCATTAAATACCGATAGATCTTCCTTTGATACATCAATTCCGACATAACACATTATGAAACTTCCTGATTTTTTAGGAAAGTTTACATGGTCGCCCTCTATAATTTTACCTTGTGACAATGCAAGCTGAAATATTTTTATATTTCTTTCTAATACTGTCCAATATTGTAGAAGGATGGTCCATCTACAAAGCAAGCTAATCATTATAAATAATGATTAGCCCAAGAGCAGAACTGCCTCAATCAAATACAAAATCTTTCAGCATTATATTAATATATTTAATAATCAAATAATAATAAGTTACTATTAATATACAAGAGGCGCAATAAATTATGCCCTTACCTCATTACTATATGATTTCTACTATGGGCACGATGTCTACCTGTGCGTGTACGCACACAGACATGTATCGTGCCCATAGTACTATTTTATTTAATTTTTGATATAATTATTTATTTAATTTTTCCATAATCTTATCTGAGATTTTCCGGGGAGTAAAACCAAAGAAATCAGCCAATTGCTGA
>Ga0190359_1002148_pt1 | contig 11893 bp, 8 predicted proteins | sample 48721823_MG_FD_161269 | JGI IMG/M metagenome (GOLD analysis project Ga0190359, IMG submission 161269) | Hydrothermal vent microbial mat bacterial communities from Southern Trench, Guaymas Basin, Mexico - 4872-18-2-3_MG | ecosystem: Environmental > Aquatic > Marine > Hydrothermal vents > Microbial...
GGCTTTGAAATTCATGTATTCGCTAATCAATGGAGTATGGGAAATGCTCCTATAACCTTTCATAAGGTCCCCATTATCCCCTTTCCCCGCTTTTTGAGACATATTAGCTTCGCATCCTTTTCAAATAAACGGATTCGCCCCAAGGATTACGATTTAGTACATAGCCACGATAGAATTTTCCGAATGGATCTTTTTACCATGCACGGTATTCCTCATAAAACATGGATCAAAGAGGTTAGATGCAAGACTTTGAGCCTTTTTGACAGATCTATGGCCTGGGTGGAAGAAAAGGGAATAACAGGTTCACAAATCCCCATGATCTTGCCTGTTTCTTCATTAGTCAAGGATGAACTTCTTAAACTCTATAATATTCCAGAATCAAAAATTCGTGTGATTTATCCCGGAGTTTCAAAAGACCGTTTTTCTGCTCTTGATAAAGAGACCTGCCGAGAGCAAGTTCGTCGGAAACATGGTTTGTCGCAGAATCATATTGTCGTTTTGTTTGTTGGCATGAATTTCGCGATTAAACGCCTGGAATTGGTGTTAAAAGGAGTTGCTGATTTGGTTTCCCGAGAAAGCAAAGATTCTAACTTAAAATTGCTTGTTGTAGGAAAAGGGAATAAAGAACGATACTTAACAATGGCTCGTGAGTTGGGAATCGCCAATCGGGTAGTTTTTACAGGAGTGTCCCGGGAGATAGAAAAATATTACCTGGCTTGTGACATTTTTGCCATGCCATCTCAATTTGACACCTTTGGAATAGCAGTGTTGGAGGCTATGATGGCAGGTCTTCCAGTTATTATCTCTGGAAGAGTTGGCGCGAAGGATCTAATAGATTCCGGTGCTCAGGGCTTTGTTCTTCCAGACGACCCTTCTCCCGATGATGTAGCCGAAAAATTAGCGGTTCTTATGGAAAAAGGAAGGCGTCTAAAAATGGGCAAAAACGCTCGTGAGGTCGCATTGCAATATACATGGGACAGAATTGCAGATCAGGTGGAAGAACTTTATCACCTCTTGGCCCGGCAGAAGGACAATTATTAGGGAGCTTATATCACCTTGAAAAGGATCAACCTTCCTGTGTCAGGATGGTTCCAGTGCCCAAGTTTAATAAAATCTTTTGGATTGCATCTATCCATAAAATCAAATCTATGACCTGGCCAGTGTTTTTCTTCCCATAAGAAATATCTGATTTTCCTTCTTTTAAGATTTTGGACAAATTCTTCATAGCTTTTTCCTATTATATTCTCGAGATCATGATTTTTCTGCGGACATGGAGCGCCTTTATACTTAAGATTGGCATAAAAGGAAATCCATCTAATAGAATGCGTAGATGTCGCCACTTTTATTTCTTTATCGTTACCCTCTCTATCAGCAATAAGCTCCCCTATTTCTTTAAATACAAGCTTATCAGCCTCCCTTGGCTTTAGGCTTTTAGGCAGAGCGCATATCAATATCAGCAGGCATAAAATGGAAAGTACCATGGATTTTTTTAGATGCAATCTCGATCGAAAAAAAAGGACTATCTTTTCCAAACCAAATCCTACAAAAATAAAAGAGGGAAGAATAAAAATCGCAAAAAACCGGTCAAACATCATCCATGTCTGCAATACGTGCATATATAATAAAAGCAACGCAGAAACAGCAATGAAGGAAAGATATAGTATCCGTCTATCCTTCCTTATTTTTCCCCATACACCTGCCAGCCCGATTATAAATATGAGAAAGAAGGGATAAAAATAGGACCTCACCGCATATCTAACCAGGGTCCCAAGGTCAATCAACCAGACAAGGTTTCTTGCCTTATGCAAGAAAGCTGGCAAATTATGGGCCAAAGGCTGATTCATTAATTCTGCTAAACTTTGCCTGAGATTTTTATATTCAATAATAGGAGCTGAAAATTTAGTCTTTATTTCATATCCTCGATGAAAATCATTTACAGATATATTAGAGATCATTATGCCAAAGATACCAAGCAGCAGTACAAGAACTATTGGGATTGCAAAAATGAAGCTCCTTTGTATCTTTCTATCTTGTCTTACAAAAAAGATAAAAATCAAAGACGCAAGCACAAATAAAATTGCCTCAATCCTGGCCCAGGCCGCCATAAGGAAGAAAAGGCTGCTCAAGATAAGGTAAAGATAGTTTCTTTTTTCAATCTGGCTTACAAAAAGGTATAAACCAAGGACTGAGAAAAACCAGTATATGGGGTCTCTAACTACATCAACGCTCTTGGCAACAAAAATAGGAATAAGGGCAAATGCCAGTGTAGCTACCAGGGCTATTTCTTTTTTAAAGAATCTATCCAAAAGAAAATAGAGTGGAATCAATGTAATAGTGCCAAAAAAGAGAGAGACTGATTTTGCAGCAACTACCCAATCACCAAAGATTTTATATGCCAGGACAATAAGTATCGAGTAATTTGATAAATAACGCATTGAACATGTGAGAATAGAATCCTTAATGTCATAATAGATTGCTCGTGCCTGATGAATATATAATACTCCATCAGGATTGATTATATAGGTGTAGTGGAAGGAAAATAATCTGATTGCAAAACCTAAAAGGATTATAAGAATAGAAATTCTGAAATAATAATATTTATTATCTGAAAAAAGATCTTTAAGTATAGAATTTATCATAAAAAGTATCCGGGGTAATCACAGATTGATTGAAGTTGTTATCTCCAGGACTTTATTTTCAACTACAGGGATTATCTCCTCCACACTTAATGCATCAAGGCACCTACTCACCTCACTATTATTGCAACCTTTTTGCCTGCATGGCACACACGGGAAATCCTTGGTGATAATCTTATGTTGCCTACCCCTTGGGGCCCAATTTACAGGAGAAGAGGGCCCAAATATAGTTACAGTAGGTGTGCCGACCGCTGCGGCAATGTGCATAGAAGCGCTATCTATTCCAATCAATAAACTACATTTTTTGAGAATAGCTACCAGCTCACCAAGAGAGGTCTTCCCTGCTAAGTTATAGACATGTATATTGCTCCCCTTAACGATCTCAGCCGCCCTACCCTTTTCATCAATTGAACCTGTTATTAGTATAGAAACCCGATACTTTAAGCCTATATAATTAATTAATTTGATATAATTTTTAATTGACCATTCCTTATATCTCCACCGGGAAAATGGATGTAGGGCAATCATGGGCTTATCAGAAGGCACTTGTTCTTTCCTTAAGATATTTTCCGCACCGATTTCTCTTTGCTTTGTAACATTGAGTTCCGGAAATGTATTTTTGATCTTTAACTTAAAAGGGGCTAAAATATTCAGACTGTGCAGGGCAGAATACTGCTGTAATTCATTCTCAGGCTTGATTAAGTGGGTAAAAAGCCTATTCCTCCACAACTTTCCGTCTCCCCGATACCTTCCCACCCTCAATCTTGCCCCACTTATGTAAGAAAGGAAGGCCCCCCTTGTGCCAGCCCTCAGATCAATAGCTAATTCAAATCTTTTTCTCCTCAGGCCTGAAAGAAAATCCTTTTGGTAGGCCATCTTCTCTCTAAACTTCCCGTTATTTTTGTTTAGTGCGATCACACCATCCACCCATGGGCAGCCTTCCAACAATTCCATGGCAAAGCTTCTTAAAAGAACAAAAATCTCGCCAGAGGGATTATTCTCTTTTAATGCCCTTATCGTTGGGGTTGTAAGCACTACATCCCCTATATCCCCCAATTGTATCAGCAAAATCTTTTTTATTCCATTTAATGGGAGATTGTTACCTTTGACAAGCATCTGTTTATGCCTTTATTCTTTTTCCTTGCATCCATGCAGATGCCAGATAAGTAACTGAATGTACACAATAAATTTTTTCCTTATCGAAATTTTAAAGCCACCAGTAAATAATAGGCCCATAAGGGAAAGGATGATGTTGGCTATCAACCTTAAAAAAATAACTGAATAAAATAACGGGTAGGAGTGTGGGCGCCACTTTTTAAAAAAGAGGTACCTTGATCTATAAAACATAATCCTTGAATTTAAGGTATCTCCCACTGTCTTTCCCTGGGCGTGGAATATTTTTGCCGTGGGTACAAGATAGATAGCCCATCCACCGCGCTTCATCCTGTAAGCCCAATCAGTCTCTTCAAAGAAAAAGAAATATCTCTCATCAAAGAGTCCTATATCGTCCATAGCCTTTTTTCGGGCCATTAAACAGGCGCCAATGCATGAGTCTATTTTTAAGGGAGATACATATTCTCTCCTTTTGCTTGGAAATTTTTTAGGTAATAAGATTCTTAGAAGTGTTTCATTAGAAAGAAGGGTTAGCGCTGTGGGAAAATTAGCAATAGAATTTTGACTTGAACCATCAAGATTTAATAGCTGCCCGCATGCCATGCCTGCCTCAGGATTAGCTTCCATAAAATCAAAAAGCTCTTTTACGGCTCCATTGGTCAATACAGTATCAGTGTTAAGCAATAGGGCATAATCTCCATTCATTTGCCTGAATGCCTGATTATTTGCAGCAGCAAAACCTAAATTTTTTGTGTTTTGAATTATATTAATATCAAAATATCGTTCCCTTATGGCTTCTACTGTCCCATCAGTAGAATTATTATCCACAACCCAAACCTCAAAAGACATTCCCTTGATGGTTTTAAAAATGGAAGCCAAGCAATCGAGCAACAGGCCCTTTGTATTAAAACTAACAACGATGATAGAGATATCCAATTAATCCTCTTTTATTTTCTTTGCCTCATCTATAAGCATAATTGGAATATCATCCTTGATTTCATATAAGAGCTTACACTTATCACATATAAGCCCATCTCCTGCTGCATTCAGGTAAATCTCTCCTTTGCACTGTGGACAGACTAAAATGTCCAGCAGTTCTTTGCTTATAGCCATATTGATATCCTCCTTATTTACAGTCAATAACCACGCTTAAATGGCTCAGATTCACTCCCAGTGAGTTGCATTCCTCTTTTAAGAAATCTCTGGACACTTTGTCCATATTTCGGAATGAAATAATAACCTCGGAAATGTGGTTTTTATTTACAATCTCACTTAAACGATCCTTCCCTCCAAAAACAGGGTAACCCACGAATTTGCGGTTCTGCTTTCGGATATCATCATCGATAAACCCCACCAGGGCCATGTTTAGGTTCTTATTTCGTTCAATCTCCTGCATAACGAGCTGCCCACCTGCACCGGCTCCATAAATAAGTGTCCTTCTCCCCCCCTTCATGGAATTTTTAGGGGTAGCTTCATCGATCAGACGATATGAGAACCTTGAGGCTGTCACAAGCGCCATCAGTATCATCCAATAGATGATAAAAAGAGTGCGGGAAAACCCCATGAACCGATAAATACCTAAATTCACCAGGACAGATAAGACTGTGCCGGCAGTAATAGCTTTTCCATAGATAATCACATCTCTTATTCCTACATATTGCCATATACCTCTATAAACCCCGAAAAGAAAAAAGCTAAAAAGCTGGCATGCCACTACAATGGGTAACGATTTAAGAAAAATGGGAAAATTTGCACCATAGGCAGAGCCCTCAAATCTGATCAAGTAGGAAGACCAATAGGCGAGCGGAATCAGAACGAGATCCAGCAGCACCTCAAACAGCCTTCTCTTGTAGGTCAACTCAAAAAAAAGTGGGGTGAGCTTCCCCTTGTGGACTTGAGAAACCATGGATTCTTCTGGGTATACCTTGACCCTGGCCAGATTAATCCAGAAAAAGATAACAAAAAGGAGATAGATTACGACAAGGACCAGGCTAATACCCATTGATAGGCGAGTAATGACCATAGCCAATAGTCCTGAAACAGCAGCAAAACTGTAAAGTATCAACACCGCGGTTCTCTCAGAAAATCCAATAGCCACCATCCTGTGAGAGGAATGATCCTGCCCGCCTACAGAAATGGATCGACCAGAAAGCTTGCGCATCAGGCTGACGAATGTGGTATCCAGGATAGGTATGAACAGGATCAGGATAGGAATGGCCAGCACAAAGACTAAATGATGAGATTGGGCGCCAACCATCAATCCCGAACCCCTGGTAGCCAGTCCAGCTAAAAGGAATCCAATGAGTAGGCTACCTGAGTCTCCCATGAAAATAGAGGCCGGATGGAAATTATAGGTTAAAAATCCTGCTAAAGAGCCAAGAAATGCAGAGAGGAAAAGACCTGCTGGAAAGATACTCTGAATTCCAGAGGAAATCTGAGATAAAAACAGAAAAATACCTGCTATTAGGGCAATACCTGCTGATAATCCATCCATATTATCTAAAAGATTAAAGGCATTGGTAATGCCCACAATCCAGAAGATGCTTATCACCAGATTGGCCGTCATAGACTCAAACCAGTTTATCTGAAAGCCAAAAATGACCAATACAGAAGCAATAATGACCTGACCCACCAGTTTGTGTTGGGGATTGATCTCTAAAAGGTCGTCAACCAGACCCAAAAGAAAGATAGCCATTCCACCCAGTGCAAGAGGCAAGAGGGGCTTTATCGAGGGATAGAAACCAAACACGAAGGAAGCCAGTTGCCAGACCACCATCAGGCTGAAAAAGATGCTCACCCCGCCCAGAAGGGCGATTGGCCTTTTCTGCCATCGGTCATCCCTGGCTCTGGCGACAAAATTTTCCTTCACCGCCAGGCGCCTGATCAACGGGGTTAAAAACAGTGAAAGCAAAAAGGATGCTACAAAAGTAAGGGCATATACAAAAAGTGGGCTCATTTTTTATAATAATCAATTACGCTTTGAATGATACCCTTAAGATCTGTCTTAGGCTTAAAATGCATAAAATCTTTTAGCCTGGTGATGTCCGGGCAGCGCCTCTGCATATCTTCATACCCAGGCCCGTAGGCCTTTTCATAGGGAATGTATTCTATCTCTGACGAGCTTCCTGTCATCTCCTTTACCATCAGGGCAAGATCCTTAATAGTCACCTCTTCCTCATTTCCTACGTTAAAGATCTTACCTACAGCCTCAGGTTCGGCCATAAGCTTTATCAGCACATCAATAACATCAGCGATATAGGTAAAACTTCTGGACTGGTTACCGTCACCATATACTGTAATAGGCTTATTAATAAGGGCCTTTTGAACAAAGTTGGGTATAACCATTCCATATTGCCCGGTTTGCCTCGGTCCAACCGTATTAAAAAGACGGGTAATAATAACCGGCAGCTTCTTCTCTTCAAAGTATGCAAGGGCCAGAAATTCATCCAGGGCCTTGGAACAGGCATATGCCCAGCGTCGTTTCGTTGTGGAACCCATAAGGCGATCTGTATCCTCCACAAGAAGGCTGGTATTTTCCCCATCCATAATTTTACCATAAACCTCGCTGCTTGAGGCGATAAGAACCCTTTTTTTATATCGGTTGGCAAGCATAAGAATCATCTCGGTTCCCTTCACATTTGTCTCAAGTGTCTCAACCGGCCGATTCATAATGAGCTTTACGCCCACGGCCGCTGCCATATGATAGATCTGATCGCATTTAAAGACCAGCTCATTCATAACGGCCTCGTTCAGGATAGTATCCACTACCAGATGAAATCTTTCGTTGTCCTGGTTTTGTTCGACATTTGCGAGTCTCCCAGTGGAGAGATCATCCACTATAAAAACCTCATCATCTCCATTCTCCAGGAGCCTATCTGCCAGATGGGAACCTATAAACCCTGCGCCGCCTGTAATTAGTATTTTCATTTTATACGCCTAAATTGAGCTAAAATCTAAGTAGCCACTAAGTTATTCCGGTGAAAGTCAAGCTTTCAGCGCTTCAAGCAATCCACCTCTCCCGCCACATCTCCCACATTAAAAGAGACCACAGGCGATATTGATGGTTAAAATCTCCAGAAAGGTGTTCTTTGATCTTTTCTTCAACAAATACATGATCAAACAGTCCTTCATTTTTCAACCTTTCAGAGGAAAGATAATCCAAAAGAAGGGATTTCAAATCAGAGCGAAACCAGCTATCAATAGGAACACCAAAACCCATCTTTGGCCTTTCAAATAACTCGGTAGGCACATACTTAGCAAGAAGTTTCTTTAATAGATATTTTCCAGCGCCATTTCTATACTTTAGTTCTTCGGGCAAAGATGAGGTATACTCTAAAAGTCTATTATCTAAGAGAGGCACCCTTATCTCAAGGCTAGCTGCCATACTGGCTCGTTCAGACTTTGTCATCATCGCATCAGGAAGATAAGTTCGCTGATCCACTCTCATCATTCGAGAAAGAAGAGGCCAACCCTCTGTTTTTTTAAAAATCTCTTCGTAAATCCCCTTAGATAATGTCTGCCCGGTCAGTCGGATCAGATCTTCCTCAGACCACAGACAAATGGTCATCCTGTAGAGTTCCTCTATCTCTGTGTTATCCATCAGGCTAATCAATTTTTGCCATTTGTCAGGAAAATTGGCTACCTGAAATCGTTGAGGAAAAAATTCACGCAATGGAAAATAGCATCTGGCAATCCATTTTGATGGAATACCTTTTAAAATCAATGAGAGGGCTTTTTTAATGGGTCGAGGAAGGGCCTGAAATCCTGTGGCCATAGCCTTAGTAGACCAATAGCGCACATACCCTGAGAATTGTTCATCTCCGCCATCTCCGGAAAGAGCCACTGTCACCTGTGAGCGGGTAAGACGGCATACCAGATAGGTGGGAATAGCAGAGGAATCAGCAAAGGGTTCATCATAGATCTCGGGCAAATGTGGAATAACATCCAGGGCCTCTTTGGGCGTGACATAAAGCTCCGTGTGATCTGTGCCTAAATGTTTGGCTACCTTTGATGCCCAAAGAGCCTCATTGTAAGCCTGCTCCCTGAACCCCATGGTGAAGGTAAGAATGGGTTTCGTGCTTACCTTTTGCATTAAAGCGACTACGACCGAGGAGTCGACTCCGCCGCTGAGTAAAGCGCCAAGAGGCACATCGCTAATGAGATGATCCAAAATCACATTACTTAGCAATTCATCCAGCTCTAGCACCTTCTCCTCTTCTTGATAGATGAATGATTGGGTATAATTCGCTATTTCTGGGAGCTCTGCGAAGGCCCTTGAAATAGTATCATCTCCATTATAGACTAAATAATGTCCAGGCGCTAATTTATAGGTATTCTTAAAGATGGTCGTTGGTGTTGGAATATATTGATAATGAAGGAAGAGAGGGATAGCCTCAGGATCAATATCTCTCTTAAAAGACTTGAAGGCCATAAGGGCTTTGAGCTCAGAGGCAAAAAGAAGGTTTCCACGGCTGAAGTGATAATAGAGAGGTTTGATGCCTAACCTATCCCTGGCTAAAATCAATTCCCGTTTTCTTCCATCCCAGATAGCAAATGCAAACATCCCGATAAAGCCTGAAAAGCAGTCTTTTCCCCATTCTAAATACGACTTGAGCACTACCTCAGTGTCAGAATTACTTTTAAAGGAGTGTCCTTTTTCCTCTAATTTTTTACGCAATCTCTTAAAATTATAGACCTCTCCACTGTAAACAATCCAGACCGTTCCATCATCGCTACCCATTGGCTGATGAGCGTTGCTTGAAAGGTCAATGACAGCAAGTCTTGCATGACCAAGGCCTACCTCTCCCTTTCTATCAAAAAAAAGGCCCGAATCATCCGGGCCCCTGTAGGAAAGGGTTGATACTGCAAGGGGAAGACATTCCTTTAATTTAACGAAATACTTTTTTGATCTAAACCCGATTATACCGCACATAATTACCTATCGTTGTAGTCAACCTTGGTATCCATTGACCCTAGTCTATGCCTTTATATAATTTTATGTGCTCTTGCACCATTCTTTCAATAGTAAACTTTTTGTTAACTCTCTTCCTGCCTTGTTTCCCCCAAGATCTCGCTTTCTGGGGATCGTGTAAAAGATCTACAATTTTTTCAGCCATAGCATCTGGATTCTTAGGAGGCACCAGCCAACCCGTAACACCATTAACAACCGCTTCAGAATTACCGCCTACATTCGTAGCAACTATTGGAAGAGCCGCGGCCATGGACTCCAGGATAACGTTGGAGAATCCTTCTTCATGGGAGGGAAGCACGGAGATGTCGCTGACAGCCAGCAACTGGGGAATGTCATCTCTGAGGCCAAGAAATCTTACCTTTGAAGCTATGCCAAAATCAATGCTTATTCTCTTAAGATTACCCCCTATCCCACGGTCTTCGCCTACTAATAAAAATAAAGCTTTGGGAATATGCTTTAAAACCTTCCGCGCAGCCTTGAGGAGATCACTATGCCCCTTGTAAAGTATGAGGTTTGCGATAACGATAATGACCTTCTCCCGTGGTTTAATCCCTAGTTTCTTCCTTGTTTCTCCCCTGAAAGGCTGAGCTGATTCAAAGGTCAGTGAATCCACCCCATTGTAGATAAGCGCCATTTTTTTTGGATCTATATGATCACGATGAATAGTATCTTCCCACACTGCCTTTGAATTCACCGTCACGCAATGACTCAGGCGATTGGCAAGAAGATCAAAGGGTCTTAATAAAATGTGACGCTCTTGATGCTTTCCCAGTGCTCGACGACTGGAGATTATCAAGGGAACCCTCGCTATTCGGCCTGCTAGAGCACCCATAAAGGTGGCCAAAGGGAGGAAAGCATGTACCACGCTAGGACGTTGTTTCTGAACAACGCGTACAAGTTTCATTTGAGCATAGATGATTTTCCAAGGAGCTCTTAAAAGATCTCTTTTCTTCAATCCGCCAGAATACACAGGGACTGCTAGCTCACCAAGATGATCTCTTAGCGATCCGTCCGATAGCAGAGTAAATACATGGCAAGATTGACTACGATCTTTTAGATGGCCAACAAGGGTAGCCATCTGCAGTTCCGCCCCACCGGTATGCAGATCAGTAATAACATACATTATTTTCATGGGGCAATCTTTCGAAGACAGTCTGCCAATTTTGGTGCAATAAAATCGAGGCTGAAGTGTTCTTGAACAATCATTCTTCCCAGTCTCCCCATTTTTTTGCCCTTCTCTTCGTTCGACAATAATTCAAGTAAAGCTTCAACCCACTCCTTTTGAGTAGACGCAGCTATTCCGATGTTTCCAAGAGACAGGACTTCCATATTCATGCCTACAGGGGAAACCACAACAGGCAAGCCACAAGCCATATAGGAAAGCATCTTAAAACTGCATTTGCCTTTTCCCCAGTCCGAATCATCAAGGGGCATAATACCAATGGTCATTTCTTGCATATCTTCCACTTCTTTTTCTGAAGACCAGCGAATAAATTCTATACGGTCTTTTGGGATTTCTCGAAAAATAGGTTCAGAATCTGCAATAATGCGAAATGTTGCCTGGGGCCAGTGCCGAAGAACTTCTGAAAGGGCAGTTTCTATTCGATAAAGGTATTTAGAATTAGCACTAGTGCCTATCCAACCAATAATTGATTGTTGTTTAATACGGCTATTCTTCTTTGGCATATATCTTTGTGTATCTACAGCTGTAGGAATTATAGTAACATTTTTATTCCATCGAGCAAAATTCTCCGCGAGATAATCGTTTCCGCATATTATTAAGTCGCAACGCCTCGCCAACTGCCTCGCAAATCTTCCTTTACGATACAAGAATATTGCATCATCTACATCTAACACCCGAGGCCTCTTAGTAAATCCTTCCAACGTCACCAAAGTAGATAATATTTCCCTTTGCAAGAGAGTGAGGTCATAGCGATACGAACGTGCGATGTCCGGCAACCGTGCACCAAGTGTTCCTACCATCCAAAGTGGTCTTATGGCCTTGCCACGAGGTGGATAAGTGCCCAATGAGGAGGCAAACTCATCAATTTTTATGCCCATACTCCGGAGAGCTGAGATATATTGACGCACCCGGAAACGTGCACTGGGAACATTGACACCACCTGTGAATGCTGCAACCCTTATCAAGGCTTCGTTTTCCTTTTCGTGATCT
>Ga0190359_1002149_pt1 | contig 11890 bp, 13 predicted proteins | sample 48721823_MG_FD_161269 | JGI IMG/M metagenome (GOLD analysis project Ga0190359, IMG submission 161269) | Hydrothermal vent microbial mat bacterial communities from Southern Trench, Guaymas Basin, Mexico - 4872-18-2-3_MG | ecosystem: Environmental > Aquatic > Marine > Hydrothermal vents >...
AAGCATAATATAAATCTGCCATTTTATTGTCATCTACATACTAAAATGGCTGATGAGGAAAAATTAAAATTAATTAAAGAAGCTAATTGTGTAAATGTAGGTTTAGGAATCCAATCAGGCTCCGAAAAAATACGAAAAGAAATATTTCACAGATTTGAATCAAATAAAGAAATATTCCAAGTTTCAGATTCTTTAAAAAATAAAAAAATAAAGGTGGTGTATGACGTTATTGTTGATAATCCTTATGAAGAATTTGAAGAATATATCTCATCTTTAAGTCTTTTTTTTAAACTTAAAAAACCCTTTACCATTAGACTATTTAGTTTGGTGTTCTATCCAAATTTTGAGTTAACATTAAAAGCATTAAAAGATAAAAAAATTTCAATAAAAAACGTTGTAGGATATAGTAATAATGTTGTTTATCATGGTATGCGATCGAAATATTCTAAAAAAAGTATGTTTATCTATAGTTTATATTCTCTTCTTGGTAAATATTACATCCCAAATAAATTTATTAAATTTATTTCACAATCAAAGTACTTAAGAAAAAATCCAAAAGGTTTGTTTTGGTTGACAAATATTATTACAACCACACACTATATTTATAGTTTATTTATTGGATTGATATTTAATTTTATTAAATTACCTAAAAGAACCTTATCTATGATACTAAGAATTTTAAGTAACTTTGTAAATCAAAAAGTATTTCCATTTATTCATTTACCATATATCTATGAAGAAGAAAAACCATAATACGAAAAATGGAAGACATCAAGAATATGTAATTAGAGGGAGAAGTATGTTACCTTTCTATCCACCAGGTAAAAAGGTAAAACTATATTCTACCAAAACCTATGTTGTTGGAGACATTATTGGGTATCTTGATAAGAAACAACTCATCGTACACAGAGTTATTGATGTTAAAAAAAGTTATTTAATTACTAAGGGAGATTTTAATTTTTTTATTGATTCAAAAATCAGAACAAATAAAGTTATTGGAAAGATAAATAATAATAACAAGTTACTTAATTACTTTATTGCAAGAATATCAATGTTATTAGGTAAGATTTATTCTTTGTTTCATAGTTAAATATTTAAAAAATTGAGCAATACTCACAACCATGAAAGTACTTCTTATTAGTCCAACCGATTTTAATAACTATAGAAAAGTTCAACCTGGGAGAATTCCTTTAAATTTGCTTTATATTGCATCTTACTTAAGACAACATCAAGCAAATATTGAATTAAAGGTAATTGATTGTATTGCAGAGAAATTATCATTGGAAAAAACAAATCATATTATTAAAAAATATTCTCCGGATCTTGTTGGTATTACGTTAGTAACTGAATTTTATAATTCAGCCATAAATTTAACCAAAAATATTAAACAAATAATACCTAATTGCAAGATTGTTTTTGGAGGATTACATGCCTCTGCTTTGCCGAAAGAGATTATCAAAAACGATTTTATAGACTTTGTTTTAGCCGGAGAAGCAGAAATTGCATTTCATAATTTGTGCGGTTATTTAAATGGAAAACTGAAAATTACCTCTGTACCAGGATTATACTATAAAAAAAAAGGCAAAATTAAGTCTAATAAAATTAAATTCATCAAAGATTTAGATAGTTTACCCTTTCCAGCCAGAGAGTTAGTAAATCAAAAATTATATTTTACAAAATATTCAAAAAAAACAACATCAATAATGGTTAGTAGAGGATGTCCTTATTCTTGTATTTATTGTGCTCATAAACTCGCATTTGGACAGAAAATAAGAAGAAGAAGTATAAAAAATGTCATAGAAGAGATTAAACACTGCATAGCTAAATATGATATACATTCTTTTGAATTCATAGACTCTCTTTTTATTTCTTCAAATAAATATACAAAAAAACTCTGTGAACAAATTATTAAAGATAACTTGAAAATTACTTGGAGATGTCAAACAAGAATAGATTCTTTTATTCCCAATAAAAATAATATGAAAAAAGACATCATTCAATTGATAAAATTAATGAAAAGATCGGGTTGTCAGAGAATTTATTTTGGTATTGATTCAGGCAACGAAGAAATATTAAGAATAAATAAGAAATCACAGAAATTAAATGAAATTAAGGAAGTAATTGATTTAATTAACAAACAGGGTATAAAAACACAAGCCACTTTTGTTTTGGGGTTATTGGGAGAAAATAAAAAAACAATTCAAGATACTTTTGATTTTGCTAATACTTTAAATCTTGACGACATTTATTATACAAGAGCCTATGCATATCCAGGAACAGAATTTTATGATAAATTAGCAGATGCAAAAAAAATAAAGAAGAAATATTGGATAAAAGGACAAGATATTATTTACTATGATAACTTTACTAGTAAGGATTTGGATAAGATTATTAAATCTCGGTTACTAAAATCCAAATTAAGTCCAGTTTACTTAGCTAGACAATTAATTTTATTAATAAAAAATCCTTCTAAGGACAACATACGTTCTTTTCTTTATAGGACTAAAAAAGTAATAAAAAAAATTATTAGTTAGTCTTTTGAGATATTATATAAGGCTTTTAACGCAACGATTCCTGCACCTGGCGCAACAAATAAAGTTATATTTGCTAACAATGGGTCAATAAAGTTTAGCCATTCTCCTATTACCGGAACTAAGCCAACTAATTTTGTCAATGTAACAGATAATGCATTTGCACTTACCAAAAAAGTCAATGTTGCTATTAAGTATAAAGAAATCTCTTTATCTGTAATATTAAGCAATCCAACTACAAGTCCTAATGCACCCAACATCCAGAAAACACTGCCTGTTAACGCAGATACAAAAGCTATCACTAATCCCAGAATAAACGACCACGGCCCCACTTTATTAAGCAATCCATCGTTTTCAGGTTCTTCTTTTTTAGCCATATTCTATCACCCCACAAAGTAATATAAAATTAAAGAATTATTAAATATAAAAATGTTTTCATTTTAAAGTGGTTTCACTTTTTATAAATAACTTTTATAAATTATGATTTTTTCTCTTATCGTCAAGGGGACGTAGTACAACCTGGCTAGTATAAGCGGCTCCAGTCATGGAGTGATGAGTCTTCGGACAATGACTTATCTGTGGTCAGTCACCTGAGGAAGTGACCGCTAGATCGGGGTTCAAATCTATTACGGCCTGTTAGGATGCAGGAACGAATAGTGGTTATCCCTGCGTCCCCACTCTTTCCAAATGAAAATAAAATTGAGATGATGAAAACTCATGAAAATATCCTCATAATTAGTATAATTCTTTTATCAAGTGTTATAACATTGGTTGATATAGGAGATGCACCGGTTTATCAAGATGAACACCTTCAAGTTTTACAAGTTAAATCTATTGATGATGTAGGTTATCCAAACAATTTGTATAAAGGGCAAGAAATAGTAATTAAAACAACAAAAAAGGGAATCATAAAAAACAAGATCCCATATGAAGTTTTCACGGGTTGGTTTCCTGCATATGTACAATATTTTATCATGAGAATTTTTGGATTTTCTAGAACTTCATTAAGATATCTATAAAGAGTTTATATTTTAAAAACAAAGAATATATTTGTGTTAAAACAAATAATAAAAACACAAATCCTGCAAAAACAGGTGATAAAGTTAAACTTATTGATACTGCTAAGATGAATAAGATTGTTGCTAGAATAATTGCTTCGTGCTTTTTAATTTTATCCGAAGCAATAGGTCTTAATTTTTTCTTATGATGTAATTTATTTTTTTTAAAATCAAGAATATCATTGATTACATAATTTGTTGAAGAGATTAAACATAAAGCAACAAAACCGAGTAAAGTCTTTTCTAAGACAATTAGATTAAAAATCTGTTTTCCAAATACTATCGGAAGAAAAATAATCAAGTTTTTGTACCACTGATATATCCTTATTTCATCCAAAGTATCTTTTATTTTCATATTCTTCTTTAACTTATATTTATTACAAACATACAACTTGGTTTTCTAAAAAAACCAACTTACTATTTTTAATACTCCTTGTCTCCAAAGAGTGCTATGTGTAACACCATACTTATTTTCAAATTTATCTAGATTTTTAACATACCATATATACGTTCTTAGCAATGTGTCTTTATTTGAATACATAGGTTTGAAACCAAGAATTTTCTCAGCTTTTTCAATTGAAACAACAGAATCTTTTACCGCTGTCTCATAAATCCATTGGTATAATGGAGACAACTTTAAAAAGTCTAGTATTTTAAGTAAACTAATTACAGGAAATTTAGGTAGTGGGATAATTTTCTTTTTAAATCCTGCATGATAGACAACATACCCAAAATCTTCGCGCATAGTTAAGAATTCTTTTGCTCCAATATTAAAAGTATCATTCACTTTATCTTCTGCTTTTTTTAGACACAGTTCAATGGCAACACACAAATCTTCTACATCTAAAAGTTGATAGTGATTATTCCCGTTTCCAATAAGGGGTATGTTCTTTCCCCTTCTTATCCAATCTGAATAAATTGCCATTATGCCTAATCTCCCAGGACCCATAAATGTTTTAGGTCTTAGGATTGTAACACACATACCTTTTTTTCTATATTTATCACATATTTTTTCTGCTTTTATTTTGGCTTTTCCATACGATCCAACACCCTTTAGTTTATGGTGTTCATACAAGGGAGTGGAGTCAGGTATACCATAAACTGCAGTTGATGAGATATAGATAAATTTTTTTATTTTTTGCCTATGTGCTACTCTAAGTATGTTTTCAGTTCCCATGATTTCTGTTGAGTAAATATCTCTTGCTGAGTACAAGGGTAAAGCAGCAGCAGCATGAACAATGTAGTCGACACCGGTGAATATTCTATTTAGATTTTTTATTTTCCTTATATCACTCCGAACATACTTAGCTTTGTACTTCATATCATTGTAGTTTAAAGGCATCACAAGATCTATTACTTTGAGTTTATATCCTTTTTTGTAAAGATAGTTTACAAGATTGGTTCCAAGAAATCCAGACCCACCAGTTATTAACACAGTTTTCTTCTTTACCATAGGTTTATAATTGTTAATAAATTTATAAATATTTTTAAGAGATAAAAAATTTGTTGTGATTAGGGTTTGTTTATAGTATATTGTTTAGATCTATTTACAAATTCTAAATCATAAAACTCAAAATTTTTTATTTTTGTTTTGAAAGAGACCTTATATTTGTTTTTTATTAACAAATTAAAATCATTGCAGTCCGTTGAAAGATTTTCTTTTACTATAAGTAAGCAATATATCTCTCCTTCTTTCAATGTATTATTTAGAATATCCTCATATAAATAATCAAATGGTGTTCCACACCCCATATGTAAAGAAAATGCGGTTAAAGGATAATTTTTGTTTGTTAACCAATATAAACCAGGGTTCCATCCCCAGTAGTAGAAGCTTTCATTTTCGTTTAAATTATTTTTTAGAAAAGAGACAATTGCTTGTTGTTCAGAGTATGATGAAAATTCATGGAATTTTACTGAGTTTTTAATATTGTGTTCAGGATAATATTTTATTGATGTTAGAAAGGTAAATAACAATAATAAACTTATGAACAGTTTAAGATTTATATTTTGTTTTATTTTATTAAAAAGATTACTACTAAAAATTACAATTATGGGGAATAATGAAACTAAATAATGACCAAAACTAGGTGTTATTGTTTGATATATTAATGCAAACATACTCAACAAAAGTGCAATTTTAGATGTAAGATTTAGTTTTTTATATAACTTTAAACCAATTAATATTAATCCAATCATTAAAATGATAGCTTCAAAATATAAAATTGGAAACCCTTTATTGTGGAAAACTGCAAAATATTTTGAATAAATTAAATAAAAAGATTTTATAGAAACATATGCTAAGTAAATTAAATTGATTTTAAATCTAACATAAAAATATCCAAGAGAAACAATGCCAATTGCAAAAGAGATAGATGAATATTGAATTATGTGTTTAATTTTCTTCTTTTGAAATAATAATATTAAATTGAATATGCCTATATAGACCATGTTAAGAGAATTGGATAATAAAGCAATCGCCCAAAATAAGGAAGATAGATAAAAATATTTTTTATTATCAGATGTAAAATACTTCGTTAAAAAATATAAAGATAATACAAAATATAAATTAAAGAATGTTCCAGGTTTGTTTAGAAAACCTTGTAATAATGGAATGTGCATTAAAATTGAATAAATAAATCCTCCAAATAATGCCTCTTTATGGTTCTTTCTAATTTCATATAAATATAGTAGTAGAAAGAACAGAGACAAAAAGAAAATAAAACAACCATATAATCTAAAAACAAAAAAAGAGTGGTTTTTTAATATTAAAGGTGGAAAATAATTCATATATGAGATTGGTGTTTTTGTGTCAGCATATGAATAGGGATTTTTTCCTTTTAACCAACTATCAGATAAATAAAGCATAACTCCTTCATCATCTTCTAGAGGAACATTGAACCATAACAATCTAAGAGATATACTAAATATTAATAAGAAAAAGAACCATTTATTAAAAAATAATTTCTTATAATTTTTGGTCTTTTGTTTCATATGTTTTTCTAAAGGCATTGTCTTGTTTTTAATTTATTCCTTTTGTATGGGTGATATGTTTTATTACTACTTTCTTAAAGAGAATAAATAAACGATATATACTAAAAGCACAAAGTACATATACAATTCCTATTACTGGAGTTAAATATCTCTCTGAACCAATTGATAATAAAAGTAATAAAATTATTAATATTACAGTATATAATAACGTTGTACCTGAAAGGTTTTTCTCTTTTATTGTTAAAATCCCTCCTACTGTAAAAAATATTAACCTTTAAATTGAAAATAATAAATTTATAGTTTCAGTTTCTGTATCCCTAAAGTTTAAAATTCTTATAACAAATAACACCATTTAAATTATATAGTCTTTCAGGAGGTCTAAGGTCTATGTTTTTAACTTTAGCTAATTTTAACAAATTCAACATCATTTTTTATCAAAAACATAATCCGGAATTAATATAATAGAGTTTCCCTTTTTTTCCAAAGATTCTATTTGACTTTTTAATTCATAATCTATTTTTTCAATTTCTGTCCTGTTAATAGGGTCAAACAGAGACCATGATTTTTTAAGGGGGTATACTACCAAAGCAGGGGTTGTAATTTTATTATTCTTCTTATTATTCACATGTTTTATGTATTCACCTATCTTTGTCCACAAATCTTGATTTTGGAAAAAGAAGCTTGGTGGATAATCATTATATTGAATTTCTCCTTCTGTTGTATAAAAAAAAGCATGGGGAACAATTATATCAACACCGTTTTCAATTAGCCAGTTTGTTGTTGCTATTACTTTATTATATGTCAAATCCCAACCATATCCTGCAAAGGTTTCTGTTAACGAATAAGGTTTATTATATATGAACTCTGCTGATGAAACCAAAATTGGAGTTATTTTATTTTTATCAAAATATATAATATCATCTGTACCTGGAATATCTAAATATTCCATAGTTCTAAAGAAATCTCCTTCAAAATTAACAATATCATAAAGATTTTCTTCAATTAAAACGTGACCAGTTAACAATACTTTATGACTGCTTGTCCAATCATGTATTGTTTTAAAATAATTTTCAACATATAAATCTGTTCTTACTTCAAAATAATCTCTTTTTACTTTTTCAGAAATATTTCCTTCATCATCATACCAGAGGTAATACACATAATTTGTTATGTTGTATCCTTTTTTTTCATAAAACTCTTTTTCAAACAAATTGCTCCATGCAATTGAACCCACATCATAAATATCATATGTGTTTGCATAAAAACCAGGTTCATCTGTGAAAAAACCAACTATTGTGTTCCCAAAATGGTCTGGAAATCTTCTATAATATTCTTCATGTGTAAGATTGATGAAATTAAGAGTTGCATTAGGATTCATCAAATCAACATAATAATGATGCTTATATTCAGTTTTAAAATGACCATAATCCTGATAAAAAACATAAATCGAATTATTTTTGTATTCTTCACCAAATGAGCAGGAAATATTATTGCAATATTTTTCTTTTACATTAGAGGTATTATCAATATTTGAGAATATGACAGAAACAATTTTTCTTGCCTTAAATTGAGTATTGGGCAGACTGAAATTTGAATTTTTCATTTTTTTCATTTTCAAATTTTTTGCTATTAAATTAGGATTTTTTTCTAATACTTTTCCATTTGCAATTCCACTTGGCCAATCAAACTCATCGTAGATCCATGCTTTCATGTCTTTTTTTTGTAATTCTTTTAATGCATGTCCAACAAATTCAAACCATTCTTCAGAAAGATATTCTTGTACTAGTCCAGAACGTGCATGAATTATAACTTCTTTAATTCCAGTAGACTGCATTAACTCAATTTGTCTTGTGATTTCTTTTTTACTTAAATTACCATTCCAGAACCAGAAAGGTATGACTCTTTGGGGTGTATAATTAAGTCTTTTAAATAAAAATATGGTACTATTATCTCTATGAAATTTATTGATATCTACAGTTAATGAGATATCTTTCTCTTTATACAATATATTGTTTTTTCCATCTACAGATTTTTTTATTATCTCAAATGAGATAAAACTGAAAAATAGAATAAACAATATTAGGAGTGAAACTTTGATTGTTTTTCCATTAAAAATACCCATTAACATTATAAATCTTTTTTGTAATTTCTTATTATCTTTATTTCATATATACTTTTTCTTATATTAACCTTCTTTTTATAGATATTCTTTTGGAATTTGAAATATTCTTGGATTCAAGTCTTTGTGTAATGGGACCTTATTTAAGACAGTTAGGGGAAGGTTAAGTACTTCATCGAAAAGCCTTTTTAGAGTTGACCATCTAATCTTGTTTTCTTCATTTATAATTTTCAGTGCTTCTTCTCTTGAAATCTGATTATTTCTTATCATATTGCTTCTTAACTCATCATTTTCTGTAAATCCTACCATCTTATAATATAAGAAATTATAGAGTGGCGGAATTAAATCATCTATTCTCCATGTGGCAAGGGTATCTTTTGCTGTTTCCCAATTAAGTTCTTTTTTAATAGTAGACACTATTTCTCTCTCATTCCACATAAAATAATCAAAATATCTTATAAGTTTTATCTTCTTTATTAGATTTTTTCCTTCAAAAAACACATAAAAACCAAACAAATTCTCAATAAGATCAAATGTTGTAAAATATTTGGGATTTTTAACATATTCCCTAAGATAACCAAGTAAAAGTTTAATCTTTAACTTTGTAGATAAATTATGTCCTTGTAAATTAACGCCCAAAAATCCAGATTTAAAAGGGACCCATTCAAAAGCAGATTCTGCATCCAGCATTAATGATAAATTATTCTTTACGCACACACTCCTTAGATGGTATTCCATTGTTTTATCTGCTAACATTAATATTGGAATCATGGCTACAGAAGGTTTTTTAAGCCATGCTCGAAAATTATTACTGAGCATTTTAATATTTTTTTTGATTTTATAGTTAATAACCAAATGATCTACATTTAATTTCTTAACAACCTTTTTTGCATTTTTGCTGCCAAGGGGAGATTGAATACCACATTTAAAAGTACACACTAATACCTTCAGTTTGTGAATTTTAACTAATCTATAAAGAAGATATGTACTGTCTCTTCCTCCACTAAAACCTATACAACAATCGTATTTACTCCTGGACTTTTGTTTGTATTTTTTTATTTCTCTTTCAAATATAGCCCTTCCTTTTACAGTAATTGGTTTGTAATTTAGACAGAAATTACATATGCCTTTTTTATTAAATTTTATATTAGGATATGTTTCTGGGAGAATGCATCTAGTACATCTTTTCATAAATAAAAGAAAAACGGCAATTTATTTAAATTTGCATGCTTTTAATAATTTGAGTTTTATATTTACTATTACTGAACTAATAATATACAAGATTACTACATTGTAATCTTCTAGAGATTAAAACATGGTCACTGTTCCAAAGCATTTTAGTAGGAATTATATAGTCTATCTAGACTCTATCTCCAAAATAAATAAGGTTTGGTATTTAAACATTCAAAAAGAAATTAATCCCCTAATAAAAGGAAAGACTATTTTAGATATTGGGAATGGTGGCATATTTAATTTTGACATTTCATTGCCAAAAAAAATAATAGCAATAGATCCTGCTTTTAAGTATTTTTTCAAATTAAAAAAATATTCTAATGTTGTTTATGGATTTGACGATGCTAGATCTCTCAAATCAATTAAAAGAGAATCCGTTGATGTGGTTTTGTTTCAATTGGTTTTACATCATGTAACAGGTAAATCGTTTAATGAAACTATCAATAATCTTAAACAAATTTTTGTTGAAACTGGGAGAGTTTTAAAACCCAAAAGAGAAATTGTTATTGTGGGATCTGTTGTTTTCAAATTTCTTGAAGAAATTGAAAAAATATTCTACTATCCACAGATATACTTCTTTAAATTGTTCAACAAACCAACTGTTTTTGAATTTTCAGAAAAAACACTACTTTCTCTTATACAGAAAGGAAATTTTCAATTAATTAAAATTAAAACCATATATTATGGGAAGAAATTAGATGTGCTAAATGGAATAAAACCAGGATTATTAATATTTCCAGCTTTTGGATGCTTTCGGATAAATGTAAACTTTTTATGACCAGAAAAAAATAACCACTTAGTCAAATGGAAACTCTGTGTTTAATCCCAGTTTATAATGAAGATTCAACAATTGAGTTTCTGATTCATGAAATACACAAGTATGAGGTTGATATTCTTGTTGTGGATGACTGCTCAACAGATAAAACGCTTGAAAAAGTAAAAAAATGGGATATTAAGATAATATCTAACAGCAAAAGGCTTGGTAAGGGTGGATGCATCATTAAGGGTCTTAAATTTGCCAGAAAAAACAATTATAAGACCCTTATAATCCTTGATGGGGACTTAGAACACAACCCTAACTTAATTCCTTTATTCATTAGAAAGATATCTAGGTATGATATTGTTCTGGGACAGAGATGTGAGTTTAGATCTATACAAAGATTTATTTTAAATAGGTTTGGTGCTTTCTTTTTTAAATTACTCAACCAAAACATCTATGATATTTCATGTGGTTTTAAAATATTAAAAATTAGTTCTTTTAAACAAATCCAATTTTACAGCAAGGGATTTGAAATTGATCTTGAAATTTTGCTGGAATCGTTAAAGAATGAACTAAGTATTGGTCTAATAAATATTCCTTCCAGAAAGATTGAGAAAAGTCATTTAAAAATTTCAGATATGATCTCTTCAAATAATTATTTTGACAAATGGATTATCAGTAACATTAATCATTTTAAAATCAAAACACATAAAAAGATCTTATTATTAGTTTTTTCTTATATTGGTTTATTCATTGGAACAATGTTAGCCTTGGTCGTAAAATGGAAGACATTTTTAGAATAATATTTTTGACTCATGTTCCTTATTATATTATCTCTTTTTTATCTATATATTATATTAGAAAAACACGAAAATATCTACGTGAAATTACTAGGAGATTATAATGAATACATCAACAGCAATAATTATTACACAGGTTCCAATTGCAATCTCAATTTTAGTAGGGTCATATGAGATTTATAAATTAAGAAAAGAATTGATGGGTTTACTTGAAAAAATAACAAAAAAATAAAATGTTTTATCACTTTAAAGATTACTTTATTCTTTCACTGATCTTCTGGTTATCTGCTTTTTTTTTATTTACTCCGCAAATATTGGTAATTGATGGGATACAGTATTATGCACCTGTAAGATCCCTTGTAATAGATAAGGACATACAATATGATAATGAATTTAAG
>Ga0190359_1002150_pt1 | contig 11888 bp, 11 predicted proteins | sample 48721823_MG_FD_161269 | JGI IMG/M metagenome (GOLD analysis project Ga0190359, IMG submission 161269) | Hydrothermal vent microbial mat bacterial communities from Southern Trench, Guaymas Basin, Mexico - 4872-18-2-3_MG | ecosystem: Environmental > Aquatic > Marine > Hydrothermal vents >...
AAAGAGAGCCTCAAGGGCTCTCGGGGCCAGAGAAGAAGCCTGCTCGGGGGCGAAAGCCCCTCGGCAGGCTGCTGCAGGCGTTCCTCGTCGCGATCGTTCCGGCATGGTTTTCTAAAAGGAAATTCTCCTACGAAACTTCCATCCTGTCAACCGACGTGCGACTTAAAAATATTATCGTCCAATAAAAAATGTCATGGGTTGTTGGTTCAGCGATAATGTCACCTCATGAGAGACCAGGTGACATCGACGATCAAGGAACAGAAGCGCCCTAGGACGAGAGTGGTAGTGGTTGAGAGGAATGGACTGTGCTAGAATCAACAAACAATAATTGCAGCCAAATCATCTTGAGCATCAAGAAGGGCGGGGGGCAATACTTGTGTCAATGAAGGCCGCTGACGATATGTTGGCGGCCTTTGACTTTCCTAGCCAGAGCAACCGCAGAGCTTCGTCGCTGCTCGTGGCGAGGGTGAGGAGTGAATCAAATGGATAAATCATCAAGGGAATATATGGCGATATCTCCTTGAAACCGCAGAAATAAGGAGGGGCAACAAGGAGAGCAATAGCTGCAAGCTGACAATGGTAGTGCTTATCGCCGCGGTGCTTGCAACGATAGCTTTGACGGTGCTGCCCGCCGCTGGAACTGAGAGCGCACAGACAGAACCGCCGCGACCTCTGCTTGATTGCACCGGTTGCGGGTGGCGCCCTGGATACACCTGCTATGCATGCAAGGGCGGCGTTCTTTGGGAGTGTGGCGAGTATTGGGATCACTGCTGGGACCGATTCGGGAATGAGTATTGGAACTATTGTTATTGTTCCCTTGTGGATTGCTTCAGAAAGACAGGAATCCCTTGCTAGGAAAATAGGGTATACGGGCCTCGTCTTCTCTGGATACCTTTCCGAAGACTGAGACTCCCTTCAGGAGGAAAGAAAGCTCATGAGGAAGCTCGATATGTGGCTTGTCATAGGAATCCTCTCGAGCTCCTGCGCCGGCCCTGCGAAGCTTGAGCCCATGCCCTCAACAACGATTGCGCCGATTTCTCCCATCACCTCCACGGTCACGCCTTCGCCAAGCCCCACCAGCACGCGATCTCCCACCCTAACCCCTTTCCCAACGCCCAGCCCTTTCCCCGCGCCAACACCCCTCCCTACGCTGACCCCCTTCTTCGATATTGCTCTCCCGCAGGAGGTCGGCCTGGATGACTTTCGTATCGCCATGCGCCGGGGTTGCGAGGGTGATGTCGTGTTGATGGAAACTATGCCTCGATACAGGATCAGCCTAGAAGTGGATACAAACGAAGGCGTGATCAGGGGTCGAGAGAGGATTCTCTTCACTAACAACGAAGATACGGCACTGGATAGGCTCGTCCTTCGTTTATTTGCCAACTTTCGTCCAATCACAGGCGGGATTATCCTTGAGGACCGTATGCGCGTAGGAAATGTGACCGTGGATGGCCAACCGGTGGAGATCGAATACAGCGCTGCCAACACTGCGGTTGCCGTTCACCTGCCCGAGGCTCTATCCCCTGGGGAGGCCACCGAGCTCGAATTGAACTTCAGTGTGGCGTTGCCCCCTGAATACGATGGACGGAGGAGCATCGCCTCCGGCCATCCTCTGCTTGCTGTCTACGAGGAGAAGGAATGGAGAATGGACATAGCCCTCAACGGGGACCCGGTGTATAGCGAGAGCGCTCTCTACACCATCGATTTCAACGCGCCAAGCAGCATGCGCGTCGCAGCCTCGGGGAGCGCAGTGAGCACCATAGCCCATCCCGATGGAACCGTGACACATAGGTTCTTGGCTCCCGGAATGAGGGACTTCGCGATCGCCTTCGGGAAATCGCTACAAGAGAAACGAGCGGATGTGTCCGGCACCACCGTCCGTCTCTGGCATTCCCCCGATGACTCATTGGCAGACGCCAAGCTGCGAGTCGTCGTCGATGCGCTTAAGACTTTCGATAGACTGTTCGGCCGCTATCCCTACGCTGAGGTGGATATAGTGACCCTGCATAGATTGGATATCCGAGGCGGAGCAGGGATGGAGTATCCCGGTCTGGTGTTCTTCGCCCACGGGGAGAAAGATTGGGAATACAGCTTGGTGCACGAGGTTGCTCATCAGTGGTGGTATGGTGTCGTCGGGAACGATGTGCATCTTGAGCCCTGGCTGGACGAAGCTCTGGCAGAGTACTCGGCTTTCATCTATTTCCAAGAAGTTTATGGTCCGAATCAAGCGAAGGCGGCCTTCAACAAGAATGTGCTTCGAGATTACCGAGAAGGGGTTAGACATGGCGCGATAACCGGAGAGGAACCAGTCGATCTCTCGGTCTATGATTTTCCGCCGCGCCATGCGATGTACTCCTGGATCGTGTACGGGAAGGGCGCGCTCTTCCTGGATGAGCTCCGGAACGAAATGGGCGATGCGAACTTCTTCAGGTTCCTCCAGGAGTACTATCGCCAATACAAGTACCAGGTAGCCACATCAGAGGCCTTTCTGGAACTGGCCGATCAGATTTCCGATGTTGAGCTGGATGCCGTAGTTAAGGGTTGGGTTCGAATCCGAGAGTAGGTTGCATGGCTGTCATGGGAACCTGCCCAGGACCTTGCCCAGGCAATCGAAGAAGCCTCCCCACCGCTGTATGATCTGCCAGCGGCAGAACCAGCTTCGGCGAGGCTGCTCAGGGGTCGCCGCCCCAGGGCCTGCTGCAGCATAAGAAGAACCGGCCATGCCCATCTCGTCACCACGCTCCCAGCCGCGAGCGTCGCCCATAGGCGCAATATTCGCAAGCCGGATCCGCTGGCGGCGGCTCGGGCTGGGCCAAGACCTCCAGCACCTCGCGCAGAAATCGCAGAAATCCAGGCTCGTCCTTGGGCATTTCGATCCAACTCACCTCGCCCACATAGGCGATGACCGTGTCGAAGCGGCCACGGATCACCGCGGCCGTACTGCCCTCCTCCACGCGGGTCGGTCGAGACGTCACCAACCGCTTCCCATACTCGATCCGTCCAGGTGGCAGATCCGGCCTGATGTATGCGCTGGACTTCCCCATGTAGAAGTGGTTCATCAGGCGGTCGATGCGGGAGAAGATCTTGGGAAACGGGGCTTGGGGACGGCCGAAGCCGTGCACGACTTTAAGATAGAAGCAGCGCTTGCATTCGTCCCACAGGAAGGTCAGGTCGGAAGGGCTCAGACGGAATAGATGCGGCATCCCCTCGCCCACCTAAGCCAACCGCCGCAGAAGGTCCTCCACAATCGACTCCCGGTTGGCGGGGGTAATCTTCAGCAGGGTCACACCCGGCGCCCGTTTCATCCGGTCGGCCACAGGATGGGGTCGCGACATGATAGTGGCGAGCAGCGGCGAAGGTCCTTCCAGGGCTGCCCAAGCCGCCGCCTGAAAGCGTTCACTGAGGAGTTCCATGGGGCCGATTTCGTCCACTACGACCAACTCGTCCGCCTGCATCGCGGCCTGCATGCTGGCCACACCGAGCTCCTCGAGCACGCGCAGGTCCACCCTATAGCGACCAATGTGTGCGGCACCTTTTCCACCCACCTCCGCCAGCATGCCCGCCTTGCCCCCCAGCGTCACCAGGCGAAAGCCGACCCGCCGCCTCCCCTGACGGACCTCCTCGGTGTAGAAGCCGCCCGCCGGAAGATCGAGCCGCTCGACCACGCTGCGCACGGTGGTGGTCTTGCCTGACCCCGGCTTTCCGGTGAGCAAGATCTTCACTCGCGCTCGCCAGCCTTCAGTCATCGTTCGCACGGAAGCAATGCGCCAGGTGATCATCCACCATCCCCACCGCCTGCATGAAGGCATAGCAGATGGTCGGGCCGACAAATTGGAAGCCCCTGGCCTTCAAGGCTTTCGACATGGCCTCCGATTCCGGCGAGCTGGCCGGGATCTGCTCCCAACTCTGCGCCCGCGGGCTCCGCCGCAGAGTCTGGCCATCCGTGAAGGCCCATAGGAACGCCGAGAAAGAACCCTCGTGCGATCGAAAATCCAGGTAGGCACGGGCGTTGTTGATGGCAGCTTCGATTTTCGAACGGTTACGGATGATGCCCGCATCGGAAAGCAGCCGTTCCAGATCGCGCTCATCATAGCGTGCCATAGCCTCGGGATCGAAACCATCGAAAGCCCTGCGGAAGTTCTCCCGCTTGTGAAGCACCGTTCGCCAGGAGAGCCCCGCCTGAAATCCATCCAGCAGCAGTTTCTCGAAGAGCGAACGATCGTCGTAGACCGGCATACCCCACTCTTCATCATGGTAGCGCGCCATAAGCGCATCCCCATCGCCAAAGCATCGTCCGACGGTCACTGGGCTACCCCTCCACGCCGCTGGCGCGTGCCCGCAGTTCGACCTTCTTATAGCTGATGATCTTGAGCAGGTCGTTCAACCACTTCGTGCCGCCCGTGATCAGAAGCCCCGTGATCAACACATCCAGCCATGGGGCTCGCACGACGCCAAAAGGCCGCAGGACCCGCAGCCCTAAAACGAGCGTGATCACCAGGCTAACAACGAAGGCGAATGCGCTTAAGATCCATGCCTTCTGGCCGTGGATGATTCGCTCGAGGATGGGGTCCAGCAACTCGATCAACTGTTGCAGGGCGAACCCGGCGATGAACACCGGGGCCAAAGCTTCGGCGAGTGGATTCATTATTCACCTCCCTGGAATCCTGCCATTAGAATCCTTCGTGGCGCAAGCCCCTCCAATGGATTCAACCCACCATGCTTCATACTTATTGATCGACAGACACCATTCGACCCATAAACGTCACCGACCGGGTTGCAGCCAAGGCGGGCCTGCTCACTCGAGCTTTAGTCCACTGAGAGCCGCACAATAGTCACGCCCTCGCCCCCTTCGGATGGCATCGCCGGCTCGAAGGCTTCGATATAGGGGCTTTGGGCCAGCGCCCGGCGGACGGCCTCCCGCAGCCGCCCCGTGCCCTTGCCGTGCACAATTCGCAAGAAGGGCATGCCCGCCAGGTAGGCGCTGTCGAGATGCCGCTCCAGGGCCTCCAGGGCCTCGTCGACTGTCATACCCCGCAGGCTGACCTCCATTGGAGGTGCGGAACCGGAAAGCCGATACCCGCCTCCGTCAGGCATACGGGCCGACTCCCCACTGCTGGCATCCTTGCCGCTCACCGCCTTGCCAGGCGCCTGCAGTTCCTCCAGACCGGCCCGAACCCGCAATCGCCCAACCTGGACCTCCACCTGGTGCTCGTCAACCGCCTTGACCACACCCTCTGCGCCGATGCTCCGCAGGTACACCCGCTCACCGATTCGGACCGGCTTTTTCTCTTGCTCCGCGCCGGGAACACGCGGCTTGGCGATGCGCGCCTCCAGAGCTTGCAGGTCGTGCGCCGCCGCCTCCAGGGCTTCCAGCGGTTGCGCAGCGAGTTTGAGCTTGCGCCGCAGCCTCTCCATCTCGGCCCGCAGGCTCTCAACCTCCGCCAGCGCCTGTTCGCGGGTGGCCTCCAGCAGCTCGACCTGCTCCTGGTCCAGGGCCTCCAGGCGGCGCGACAGATCCTGCTCAAGTGACTGCAGGTGTGCCTGAGTCTGCCTCGCCTCGCGCAACACCGCCGCGGCCTGCTCGCGTTCGCGGCGGATGTCTTCCAGCAGCGAGTCCACCTCCCACTCATCGGCCGAAACCCAGCCACGCGCCCTCTCGACGATCTCTTCCTCCAGGCCCAAGCGGCGGGCGATATCCAAGGCGTTCGATCGCCCCGGCAGCCCAATCGTCAGATGGTAGGTCGGCCGCAAGGTCTCCAGGTCAAACTCCATGTTCGCGTTGCGCACCCCCGGAGCAGTGTGTGCGAAGGCCTTCAAGGCCGAGATGTGTGTGGCCACGAGGGTCGTGATACGCCGCTCGAGGAAGGCCTCCAGCAACGCCCGCGCCAGCGCCGCCCCTTCCTGGGGGTCCGTCCCCGCCCCCAGCTCATCCAGCAGGACCAGCGAGCGCTCGCCCGCCTGGCCGAGGATGCGGATGATGTTCGAAATATGGGCTGAGAAGGTCGAGAGTGATTGCTCGATCGATTGCTCATCGCCGATATCGGCATAGACGGCGTCAAAAAGCGACAGTTCCGAGCCCGAATCGGCGGAGATTTGCAGCCCGCATGCGGCCATGAGCGCCAGCAGTCCGGCGGTCTTCAAGGTCACGGTCTTTCCGCCGGTATTCGGCCCGGTGATCACCAGCGCATAGGTCTCCGGATCCAATACCAGGTCGATGGGCACGACGTTTCGAGGATGCAGCAAGGGATGCCGCGCTTGCAGCAGGCGCAGTGTGGAGCCGGGGTGCTGGCCTCCTGTCGACGGGCGGAAAGGTCTCATCAGGGGTTCAGCCGCCCGCAATTCTTCAGCATGGCGGGCCTTGGCGGCCGCCAAATCGAGCGCCGCCAGCGCCTCTACCGTCCGGGCGAGCGCGTCCTTCTTCTCACCGATGCGCCGGGAGAGGTCGGCCAGGATGCGTCGCACTTCGTCACGCTCCGCCAGCTCCAGCTCCCGTACCCGGTTGTTCAGGTCCACCGCCTCCAACGGTTCGATGAAAAGCGTGGCTCCCGAGGAGGATTGGTCATGGATCACCCCCTTGAGCCGCCCCTTGAATTCGGTCCGCAATGGCAAGACGTAGCGTCCATCGCGCTGGGTGACCAGCGCCTCCTGAAGCATGGGCGCCACCTTGGGGTCCTGCAGCATACGGGTCAGCTTCTCATCGAGTCGGCCCCGAGCCCGGCGCAGCTCGCGGCGGATGCCGGCCAGCGCTTGGCTGGCAGTATCCACCACCTCACCCTGCTCATTCAAGACATCTCCAATGGATTCGGCGATGTCAGGCGCCTCTTCTAGCTCCTGGACGACCGCCATCAGCGTTGGGCATGCCTCTCCCTTGTCTTCGAAGGTTTGTCGCAGGTTCCGAGCGGACCGGAGCGTATCCTGGACCGCAAGCAACTCCCCGGGCTCGAGAATGGCCCCCTTGGCTGCCCGAAGGACGAGTGGCCGGATGTCCCTCGCCGGCCCCACGGATATCTCTTCGCCCAGGCTGAGAAGATGCCGGGCTTCGCGGGTCTCGGCTTGACGGCGCTGGACCTCCTCCCAATCGCTCGAAGGTCTCAGCTCCTGTGCCAGTTGGCGCGAGGCCGAAAAGGAAGTGTGCGCAGCGAGGCGATCCAGAACCCGTGGAAGATCAAGTATCTCTGTTGATTTCTTATCCATCGCCTGGAGTTTAGCACGAAATGCAGCCGCTTCGCCCGATCCAAGTGCCCCGAGCGCTTCTCTTAAGGGCCCGACAGAAGCGCAAGCCACGCGCATGGCCGCCGGCTGGCTCCTGGGTGATATACTTGTGGCCTCGAGATTTACATTGCGAGGGCCAATCCAGGCTGGCGAAGGAAGGCCTAGCCGATAGGGGTTCGTCGCATCTCCGGTTTGCGAGCCTCCTTCCAAAGGATAGGGGACTTGGCAGCACCAAATGACTCTGATTTGAAATCGCCCGCGGACCCTGCAGGCGTGCTTCTCGTTCAACCACGCACGCCCCGGCTGGCACGCCAGCCATGGTTGCTCAGATTAGGTCGCGTCGCCTGGGCGAAAGTCCTGCTCTTTGCCATCAGCATAACTCTTTTCATTCTGGCGATCATCCTTATGCAGGCTGGCGCTTATGCGCTGGCTCCATTCATCCGTGACACTCTCACTGTTAACAAACCCACCAATGGGCTGGGGTTTGGATGGCTTTCTGCCTATCTCGTCTTCAGCGGCTCGCCTATTGCAGCGGCTTCCCTGACATTCTACGCAAGTGGCATTATCGATCAGCTGACCGCCTTCTACATGATCACCGGCAGCCGCCTGGGCGCAAGCATCATCGTGCTCTTCCTTGGTTTCATCTACGTCCTGCGCGGTCGTGACGCTTCCACTAACCTGGGCATGGGTTTGCTCACTCTGAGCGTGACGGGCTCCGTCTACATCGTGGCGCTCCCACTGGGGAGGTACCTACTTCAATCCGATATCTTCGCGCACTGGAACCTGCAAACAGCCTCTATGGCAGGCTCGCTCACCAGTGATCTATTTGCCCCGGCGATCACGATCATCACCGGCATCTTCCCGGACTGGATCCTTTTCCTCGTGGGCCTAGCAATCTCTCTGCTCAGCTTCAATCTGTTCGATCGATGCCTCCCCTATTTCAGCCTGCGTGACAGCGTCTTGGGCCGACCCTCTCGCCTCGTCTACCGCCCCTTGATCATGTTTCTACTCGGCGCAGGGATCACACTCATTTCCATGTCCGTCAGCCTCTCCCTGGGGATCCTGATCCCCCTCAGCAATCGGGGATTCGTCCGCCGCGAGAACGTTATCCCCTACATCATGGGCGCAAACATCACCACATTCGTCGACACTTTATTTGCATCAATGTTGCTTGGGAACTCCAAGGCACCCATCATCGTTCTGGCACAAATGCTCAGCATTGCCATCGTGTCCATTTTTCTACTCTTATTTCGGTTCTACCGCTTCGAGCAAGGTCTGCTTTGCTTTGTCAATTGGATCACGTCCAGTAGGGCCCGTATGACAATGGTTATGGGCTTCATATTCCTTCTGCCCGCCCTGCTACTGCTTGCTTAGGAGATCACTCCTTATGCGCATCTTGATCGCCACCGACGGCCTGCCGCACTCCGATCCGGCCCTGATTCTGGGTTCGCTTATCGGTACCGCGGCCTCCACTCAACCCATGCTCCTTCACATCATCCGCCGCGAGGAGCATCGGGCGATGGCTGAGGAAAGGCTTGCCCGTGCCCTTACGCTCCTCCCCGATCAAATGCGCGAACTCCCGATACACATCGCCGTCGGCTCGCCTCGAGAGCAAATCGTACGGCTGGCGCAAGAAGGAAACTACGACCTCGTTCTCATGGGCATGCGCCTGAGAGTTGGCCTGTTCAGCCGCCGACATGAGTCCACCGCTGAATGGGTCCTGAGATATGGCCCTTGCTCGGTCATCATCTCCAGAGGCAACCCTAAGCTTCCCGAGAGAATACTTATTTGCGATAGTGGTGCTGACAGCCCTCACCTTATGACGCAGTTCAAGGAACTCGCCGCAGACTGGTTGCCGAAAAAGGCTAGGCTGACCGTTCTTCACGTGATGTCCCAGATAAGCACCCGTCCCGGCGTGCCCGGTTGGCAACTGCGCGCGGATGCCGAGCATCTGATCGAAGCGGAGTCGCCCGAAGGTCTGGTTCTGGAAATCGATGAGCATCTACTGGAGGAGGATCACCTGAATGCCGAAGCAATCGTCCGTCATGGTCTCGTTGTGGAGGAGATCCTGGAGGAGGGCAAAGCAGGAGACTATGATCTTATTGTCATCGGCGAGCATCCTTCAGAATCCTGGCAGCGCCTCCTGCTTGAAGATATCGCCCATAAGATCATCGTTGGCGCGGATCGCCCGGTCATGGTTGTGAAGAAGCCGGCAAAGGATCCATCCACAGCCACCTCTGCTGGTGCAACAATCTAACACCCATTCACATAGGAAGGGCAATTCGTCACTTCTCCCTAACATGGGATGCTCTAGTATTAGAGGTGCCATCAAGATCCTGACCAGGGCCCCGATCCATCCGCGCTCTCCGGAGATCAACAATGCCTGAGCTGACCGAAATGTTCCTTGAACTGATCCGTCTCGCCAGCACCGATCTTCCGCCCGATGTGGAGGCCGCGTTAAGGCAGGCACGCGAGCGTGAGGAGCCGGGCTCGGCCGCACAGGGAGCGCTGGATGCCATCTTGAGGAACGTCGAAATGGCCCGCCTGCACTCCACCCCTATCTGTCAGGATACCGGTACGCCGCTGTTCTACGTGCGCCACCCGGCGGGTTGGAGCACCCGACAACTCCGGGATCAGATACGCGCCGCCGTGGCCGAGGCCACCGCCCGGGCCTATCTCAGACCCAACGCCGTGGATGCCATCAGCGGCAAGAACAGCGGCAATAACCTGGGCGATGAAGCTTTCCCCACCATCCACTTCGAGGAGATCGAGGAAGATGAGCTGGTCGTCGATCTGATGCTCAAAGGGGGTGGCTGTGAGAACGTGGGCGCCCAGTATTCTCTCCCGGACACCCGCTTGGGGGCCGGAAGAGACCTCGAAGGCGTGCGCAAGGTTGTACTCGACGCTGTGCATCGCGCCCAGGGCAAGGGATGTGCGCCGGGTGTGCTCGGCGTCGCCATTGGCGGCGACCGCGGCTCCTCCTTCCTCGGCTCGAAGCAGACGCTCCTGCGGCCGCTCGACGACCGGAACTCCGATCCCCGTCTTGCGGAGCTGGAGACGAAGCTCTACGAACAGGCCAACCAACTGGGCATCGGTCCGATGGGCTTCGGCGGCCAGACCACTGTGCTCGGGGTTAAGGCCAAGGGCATGCACCGCCTGCCCGCCAGCTTCTTCGTCTCCGTTTCGTACATGTGCTGGGCACACCGCCGTCGGCGGATGATCGTGCGCGGCGATCAGATCGAGTACATATGAGGGAGGTCCAGCATGCGCTCGCTTAATCTTCCACTCGACGATGAAACCGTCCGCTCCCTCAGGGTGGGGGACTCAGTCCAGCTCTCCGGCGTTATGACCACCGGCCGCGATGCGGTACACAAGTGGATGATCGAGACCTTCATCCGCAAGACCCGCCAGCCCCAAGGGGACGATGAGCAGGTATATGAGGCCATCCGCCCGATCCTGGACGGCGGCGCCATCTACCATTGCGGACCCGTCGTAGCCGGGCTGGATACCGGCGACTACCGCTTCGTGGCCGCCGGACCGACGACAAGCATCCGCGAGGAGCCCTACCAGGGCGAAGTGATGGCGCACTTCAACCTCAAGGCCGTGATCGGGAAGGGCGGCATGGGCCCCAAGACGCTGGCCGCCTGCCAGGATGTGCCCGCGGTGTACCTGCACGCCATCGGCGGCGCTGCCAGCTTGATTGCCCAATCGGTGCAACGCGTGGTCGTCGTGCACAAGCTGGAGTTTGGCGTCCCCGAAGCCATTTGGGTCATTGAAGTCAAGGACTTCCCGGCCGTGGTCACCATGGACTCTCACGGCGGGAGCATCCACGCCGAGGTAGAAAGCCACTCTGCGCAGAAGCTGGAGTCGCTTCTCGCGGCTTAAACACTAAGGCGACTTCTCGGCCCATTCCGGACCCTTAAGCCGCCTGGGGTTCGTTTCGGTCTGGCAGACCCTTACTCGGCTGGCAGAATGTTGTCCTGCTGAAAGATGAAGCTGGCCTCCACACCGTTCACGACGACCTTGTATTCGCCTGCAGGCAGCCCGTAGACATCCAGCGGCACGGTTTCCTCGAAGCCTATCTCCACCTGCACACAATATGCGCCCTGGGACCTCAGCGTTGGCACTTCTACCTCGAAACGCTGTCCCGTTTTTTGTGTCTTGATCTCGCCCAGGCGCGTGCAGCCATCCGCCAGCGTGCCGCGCACGATGGCATGCACTTGCAAGGGGAAGGATTCGAGAAATACGAGCTCCACCTCTTCGATCCTTGCCAGGTCGGAAACGAGCTTGCCCTCGCCGCCTGGATTGGCGCTGGCGCCGCCCCCGGCGCAGGCACCCAGCATGAATGCGGCCAACGCCATCACGAGTCGATATTCAATCCGCACCGCAGCCTCCTAATACACCCCTGCAATCACCTCATGCCGCTATCCAAGAGACGCAGGATTGGGGCCAAAAGTTCCCAGCGCCACAATGCCAGGTATCCGACGGACTCTTATTGCCTGGGCTGCTGCGGGGAACTTGAGGCTGACTTAGGAACCGGGGATCAGTCGCGTGAGCACGGGCTGATGGTCAGAGGCCGGGAGGCCTTCCCAGGCCAAGTGCCGAGCCTCTGTGACCTGCCAGGCGCGCACATCGGTGCGCAGGAAGAGATAATCCAGGCGCTTGTGGCGGAACTG
>Ga0190359_1002151_pt1 | contig 11887 bp, 5 predicted proteins | sample 48721823_MG_FD_161269 | JGI IMG/M metagenome (GOLD analysis project Ga0190359, IMG submission 161269) | Hydrothermal vent microbial mat bacterial communities from Southern Trench, Guaymas Basin, Mexico - 4872-18-2-3_MG | ecosystem: Environmental > Aquatic > Marine > Hydrothermal vents > Microbial...
GCTCTTGCATATGCGATTGTGAGCTCTGTATCAGTTTTGATTATTGCTTGTCCCTGTGCTCTGGGTCTGGCAACTCCTATGTCAATAGTTGTCGGAGTTGGTAGAGGTGCCAGATCAGGAATACTATTCAGAAACGTGGGTATTATCGAGAGAGCAAAAGATGTTGATATTCTGATTCTGGACAAAACAGGGACGATCACCACAGGAAAACCTTTTATAAAAGATATTATCCTGTATGATGATCTGAGTGAAAATGATTTGCTTAAGATAGCAGCGAGCCTTGAACAATATAGCGAACACCCGGTTGCTAAGGCGGTTATCGAATATGCAAAACAGAAGAATATACAAATAATAAAATGCACAAATTTCAAGATAATCCCGGGAATAGGTATTGTGGGAGAAATTGAAGATAAGAAAATTGAAATTGGAAGCAACAGAATTTTAACTGATGAAGAGAAGAAGAGAGTCAATCGTTATGAGTCTTCAATTTTTGTTAAAATAAATAAAAAATTATCGGGGGCGCTAATATTTGAAGATAGTCCCAGGAAAGAATCTATTGAAGCTATTGATAGGCTGAAGAAAAAGGGGATAAAATTAATAATGGTCACTGGAGATAAGAAAGAAACAGCGGAAAAGCTTGCTACACAACTTGGAATTGACAATTTTTATTCAGAAGTCTTACCTGAGGATAAACTGAACATCGTAAAGGAGTATCAAAATAGAGGATTTATTGTAGCAATGGCTGGTGATGGGATAAACGATGCCCCCGCCTTGATGCAAGCTGATATAGGTATAGCTATGGGTACCGGAACAGATATAGCAATTGAGAGCGCCGATATTATTCTGGTCAAAGGAGATTTATCAGGTATAGAAAAAGCAATTAAGTTGAGCAAAGTTACGCTCAGAAATATAAAGCAAAATCTTTTTTGGGCATTCTTTTATAATACTCTGGGTATACCGATAGCAGCTGGTTTTCTTTATCCGATTTTTGGAATTTTACTATCACCAATAATTGCCGCAGCTGCAATGACTTTTAGTGATGTCTCTGTTATTTTTAATGCGTTGAGAGTAAGTAAAGTTGAATTATAAGAAATAGAAAGGAATTAAAAATGCATTGGTGGAATTTTGGATGTTCAGCAGGATGGTTAGGATATTTGATATGGTTTCTTATCCTATTTCTAGTTGTGTTTTTCCTTCTTAGATTATTTGGAGTTTCATCCTGTCCGTTCACGTCAAACAAAGAATCTCCTCTTGATATTTTAAAGAGAAGATATGCCAGGGGTGAAATTACAAAGGAAGAATTTGAGAGAATGAAAAAGGATATAGAATAATTTAACCCGTTTCCGCAAGTAGCGATCTATAGTAAGTAGCATGGCAATCTGCTCTACAAAATAAAGAAAAGCATGAATTAAATTTCGATAAAATAAAGACCCGCTAACTAAATTCTATAAAAATGTTCTTTCATACTGCTAACCGCTACACCACTACCCGGGAACTTGCTTTCTCCTTTATATCTCGCTCCGGATTGTATTAATAATTTTGTGTAAGTGAGAATTGAGATAGAAAGAAACCATGCTTTCTCAAAGTGGGGGGAAGATAAACACACCAATTTATCCAGTATGAGTCTGAAGGTTTGTAATTTAGTGTAACCTTCATATCCCCCTACGTTCCATTACGGTTACACTATATGTTTGGTGTTAAGGAGGGTGAATTTACCCAACTAAGGTTGGGGCGTGCGCATAAATCACCTATATCTACTTTGGTATAGTAAAGACAGATGTTTTATCAAGAGGTTTAAAATATTTTATTTCGGCGTGAGTACTTGCTCTGTCAAAACCTTTAACTTCGAGCAGAAGAATGAAATGCTCAGGGATTTTTTTATTTAATTCTATGATCTGCTTTTCTATACTTTTTAATGATTTGCTTTGAGTAAACAATTCTGTCATTTTAATCTGGGAATTGTAGCCAAATCCGGCGAAAAGGAAATAATTTTCATTATTTTCCCCAGGAAGCTTTGCAACCATGCCAATATCAACAACATATCGGCTGATACTCCAATCGTGAAATGTTTTTAGGGTCACAGAGGTATCATCTTTTGTATAAGAGATCTCACCGTGCCACCATGGGAGAGTCTTAATTTCCAAAGGAATCCCCGAAAGTAGATTACTTAGGGCCCTTAAATTTTTGAACTCTCCTATGTAGATTATATTTCGATTTTTGATAAAATGGATGTCAATTTCAGAGGAGAATGCAATATGTAATTTCTCTTTATAAGAGAGAAAAAGTCTATGCAAATCTAAAATATTGTATAGGCTGTTATGAGGAATCTCTCCTAAGACCCATTTTTCGGGCTGTCTTTCCTTGTGTGCTTCCATATAGCTATTGAATTCTTCAACTGTATTGATGTCATAGTCCTGAATTCTTCGGGTTTTATTTAATTCCCGATCCCATTCATGAAATACTAAGAAATCCCCAATAACAACCGAGGTAGGGTATCCATTTGCAAAAAAATGATCCCAGATGGGGTCAGATTGAACAATTCCCGGGAAATTCACATAGCTTCGATTAAAAAACATATAAGAGATAATTCCCGAATATATGGTTAGAATTGCTATGGGTAATATTAACCAGAGTTTATCTACCGGCTTTTTTGTTGTTTTACCACTGGTTTCACCAGAGATGAATTGTACTTGATAGTGCCCTTTAGGTATTTTGAGTTTTACTTCATCATTTTTTCCCTCGTTTTGATAGTATTGTTCAAGCATCTTTCGCAATTTGTGCATATGAACGCGTACAATGGGATTTTCTGAGGGGTTAAAATCTGTATCCTGTTTCAAGACATCAATGGCAATGGTGATTTCTTTGGGAGTTTCACCTTGGAAGTATTTGTCAACTAAATACTTCAATAATTCTTTGTAAATTTCCTTACCTTCAAAAGGTTTGCTGTTAAGGATTTTTTCTAAGATTGATATTTCTTTTTTATTTTTATCCGTATATTCCATATTTCGTCATCTATTAAGATATAAAAAAAGATTAAAATATCAACCAAATATTCGGGAGGATGCTAAAACTATTTATTGCTCATTGCTGACAGAGATAGCTTTATAGTTTGACGTAAATTTATTTGTTAACGGATTATTAACAGTTACCAACGGTTAAAAACAGTTAAAGCCTTTTGCTTGGTTAGCTTTGTAATTAACTTGAAACTGTATGAGTAGAATGGATGTTCCAAGAGATAGAAAGGAGTGAAATGGGTAATTACTACGGACTTTTGAATCGAAAGTTCCCATTTTTTTTCGGTTTGCTTATTTTGATTATTAGCTCGTCCTCGATGAGCGATTTTAACAAACCGTACCCATGGGAAAATGAGAAAGTCATTAGCATTAATACGGAGAAGCCTCGTGCAACATTTTTTCATTATAAGGATGAAAATAATGCATTAAAGCTGGCTAGAGAAGGAACAAGCTACTTTATGTCCTTAAATGGGGCATGGAGATTCAGATGGTCAAGAAATATTTTTGAGGCTCCCTCCGATTTTTATCGCGAAGATTATGATTGTGAGGATTGGGATATCATTGATGTACCATCCTGCTGGCAATTAAGAGGGTATGGGATTCCGATATATACAAATGTCAAATATCCTTTTCGCCCGGTAGATCCTCCCAAGGTACCTTATGATTATAATCCGGTAGGGTCTTATAGAAGATCTTTTAGAGTACCTGATTCATGGAAGGGGAGGCAGATATTTGTTCATTTTGACGGAGTTAGATCAGCGTTCTTCCTTTGGGTTAATGGCAAAGAAGTGGGGTACAGTGAAGGAAGTGCTACACCGGCAGAATTCAATATAACACCATATATAAGGGATGGTGAAAATTCTATAAGTGTTAGGGTAATCCGATGGTCAGATGGTAGTTATCTTGAAGATCAGGATGCCTGGAGATTAAGCGGGATCTATAGGGATGTATACCTATTTTCTGTTCCTGAGGTTCATGTGATGGATTTTTCATACAATACGTTGTTTGATAAGAACTATAAAAATGCTCAAATTAATATAACAACGCAAATTAGAAATTTGGGAAGTGAGAAGAGAGGAAAACTCTATTGCGAATACTTACTATATAAACCCGACAGGTCTATACAATTCAGGTCAACCCGGCGCTTAGGACGTATAGAAAACGGTAAAATTGTAACGGTGAAATTTTCCCAAAAGGTAGAAAAGCCGCTAAAATGGAGTGCTGAAACCCCGCATTTGTACACATTGCTCATAAAAATAAAGGATAGCCAGGGGCATCTTGTTGATATGGTTAGTACGCGAGTAGGGTTTCGCCAAGTTGAAATCAAAAATGGGCAGCTACTTCTCAATGGGAAAGCCATTACCATAAAAGGTGTGAATCGTCATGAACACGATCCGAACAACGGAAAAACTGTCTCCGAAGAATTGATGAGGAAAGATATTATATTAATGAAGCAACACAACATTAACGCTGTTCGCACTTCCCATTATCCCAATCATCCCCGCTGGTATGAGCTTTGTGATGAGTATGGAATCTATTTGATTGATGAAGCCAACCTTGAGACCCATGAACTGTGGAGCAAATTATCCAAGGATAAAAACTGGGAAAAAGCTTACTTGGAACGGGCTCGGAGGATGGTAAAACGGGATATAAATCATCCATCGGTTATCATATGGTCACTTGGAAATGAATCAGGTTACGGACCAAACTTGGAAAAAATGGCAGCATGGATTAGAAGCGTTGACCCGACAAGACCAATTCACTATGAAGCAACTGACCCGGGCTATTCTAAAGAACCGTCTCATTTTGATATCATTGCTAACATGTATCCTTCTGTGGAATTTATGATTGAGCTGACAAATAACTACCCTGATCGTCCCGTTATCATCTGTGAGTATGCACACGCAATGGGAAATAGTGTCGGAAATTTAAAAGATTACTGGGATGCAATTGAGAAATATCCTCGATTACAGGGGGGATTTATATGGGATTGGGTTGATCAAGCATTGTATAAAAAGTCACCTGAAGGGGAACTCTATTTCGCTTATGGGGGTGATTTCGGTGAGCCTATAACTGATGGTAATTTTTGTATTAATGGAATTGTTTCTGCTGACAGAACTCCTCAACCGGAAATTAACGAAGTAAAAAAGGTATATCAATATATCAAAATAAAGTCGGTGGATTTATCTAAAGGGAAATTGAGGATAACTAATAGTTATGATTTTATAGACTTGAGCGATTTTTATATATACTGGAATGTTAAAGCCGATGGAAAGATATTGAAAGAAGGTATAATGAAATCTCCTAGGATTATGCCGGGAGATAGCAAAATAATAAGACTTCCCATCAGGAATATTGACTTTGAACCATTAACGGAGTATTGGTTGAATGTAGAGTTTCGTTTAAAGTCGGATAAATTGTGGGCAAAGAAAGATCATATTGTTGCCTGGGAACAATTTAAATTGCCTACTGATGGTAAAATAAAACCTTTTAAACTCACAAAGGAGAATATACCTATTGAAAAATTCGAAAACTCCGATAAAGAAGTAAAAATTATTGGTAAAGATTTTAGTATAATTTTTGATAAAAATCTCGGTACAATAACGAAAATGAATTATAAAGGCAAAAGATTAGTCTTAAGAGGATTGTTGCCGAATTTTTGGCGTGCTCCTACGGATAATGATGAGGGAGGGGGTAAAAGAAGTTTCCGTTATAGGTGGGAAAAAGCAGGCTTGAACAACTTAAAACGTATAGTGAGGAAGTTTGATGCCTACCCTGATGGTGATTATGCAGTTAGAATACGTGTAGAAATGACATGTTATGGTACTGAGGATAGTATAATGTATAAGGCAGATTATACAATCTATGGGGACGGCGAGATTTTGCTAGATAATTATTTTGATGTAGGAAACAAGTTTCCTCCACTGCCGAGAATCGGATTACAAATGATTGTGCCAGAAGAATATAATATGTTTACGTGGTATGGACGTGGGCCACATGAATCTTATTGGGATAGGAAAACTGGAGCACCGATTGATGTGTATTCAGGGAAAGTGGAGGAGCAGTATTACCCTTATGTTAGACCGCAGGAAAATGGGAATAAAACAGATGTAAGATGGGCGTGCTTGAGAAATAAAGATAATGTAGGTTTGTTGGTTTGTGGGAATAATTTGAATGTGAGTGTTCATAAATATACAATTGAAAATTTAACAAAAGCACGGCATACAATTGAAGTAAAGGACAGCGGCAGGATTTACTGGAACGTGGACTATCAACAAATGGGATTGGGTGGAGATGATAGCTGGAATCCTAGAACTCATGAAGAATATTTACTAAAACCAGGAAAATACCAATATAGGATATTAATAAAACCTGTATACGAAACAGATGATATAATTAATTCTGCCAAAAAAGGTATTGCTTTACTAATAGGGTTGGAGAGTGAGAGCTAGGGGTTTATTATTTACGGTTTATTTCATATTCAGTGTTTGCCTGTTGGCGAATCCTACGATAATTACGATTGATCTAAGCGAACGTTATCAAGTAATTGATAATTTCGGTGCATCGGATTGCTGGTCGATGCAAAAAATAGGCGCATGGCATGAAAACAATAAAATTAAAGTAGCAGATTTGTTGTTTTCGGTGGAAAAAGGAATAGGTTTGTCTGCCTGGCGATTTAATATCGGTGCTGGAATTAATCGTACAACTATTTTTGATGATTGGCGGACGGTAGAAACCTTTGAGATAGGGGAAAGGTTGTATGACTGGACAAGACAAGAAGAAGAAAGATGGTTTCTTCAAGCGGCAAAAGAAAGAGGAGTGGAGCAATTTATCGCATTTGTTAACAGTCCACCCGCGAGGATGACTCGTAATGGTTATACGAACTGTACCGATGGTTTGGGATCAACAAATTTAAAGGAGGGGTATGAACCACAATTTGCAAAATACCTGGCTGATATACTTAAACATTTTAGAGACGAATGGGGCATTGAGTTTGACTATATAAGCCCGGTAAATGAGCCGCAGTGGGAATGGAATTATGGCTGTAATCAAGAGGGGAACCGTGCCAGCAATGAAGATATTAGGGCGATAATATCTGCGCTACATGCTGAATTGAAGAGGCAGGGTTTAGATACAAAAATTTCCGTGGTGGAAAGCGGAGATCTTGAAAGCTGGTATAAGTTAAAAAGGGATATAAGCGCAAAGTATGGGGAAAATTATGGAAATTATTTATATGAGGTCATCGGTGTTGATAGTATAAGGAACAAAATTGCGGATCATTTTTGTGGACATTCCTATTGGTCTGATCTATTGAATGGGGAACTGGTAGAAGATAGGGTGGCTTTATCTGCCAGAATAAAGCCATTTCTGGAATCGGGAATGAAATACTGGGTAACCGAATACTGTGTCATGGAGGGGCCATACGGCGAAGGGGGATATGGACGCGATTTGGGAATCAATACCGCATTGAATGTAGCTAGGGTTATTCATTTTGATTTAACAATTTTAAATGCGAGTGCCTGGCAGTGGTGGACAGCAGTTTCTCCTGAGAACTATAAAGATGGCTTGATATATACTGACTATAAATATAACCCAAAGATGGAAAACATAATCGAAAGTAAAACTTTATGGGCTCTTGGAAATTACAGCCGATTCATCAGGCCTGGCTCAGTTAGAATTGGTTTAACAGGTGCAAATGATAAATATAGCCTGATGGGCTCTGCATACGTAAACTCTGATGAAACTAAAATGATACTTGTATTTGTAAATGTAAGTAATTCTCCAAAGCCCGTTCGATTCGAAATTAAGGGTTTAGATGAAGATAGAGTTATCCGTTCATTTATTCCGTACATAACGAGCGACAACGAAAGAGATAATTTGTGCCAATATCCTTCTGTACATGTTGATTCAGTATATGTGGTGCCAGCTCGTTCTATTGTCACTCTGGTGGGTGATATTGAAAATACAGCAGAAATTGATGTTCCAGAAGCTTTAAAAGATTTTCGGTTGTTTCAAAATTACCCCAATCCCTTTAACTCGATGACCAGGATACCTTATTATATAAAGCATTTTAGCAAAGTAAAAATTGACATTTTTTCCATTAATGGTACTAATGTTAAATCTCTTATTAATAGATACCAATCGCCTGGCTATCATGATGATATCATATGGGATGGAACAGATATGCACAATCAAAAAGTCAGCAGCGGAGTATATTTTTGTACTATGGAAGTTAAGGGTAAGAAAGATATAAAAAAGGTTGTTTTTATTAGGTAGTTTGTGAGGTAAGATGTTTAACTATTTAAATTTTTAAACAAGGAGGATGTCATGAAAGGGTTCAAAAGTAACTTTTTTGCAATTTTTTTGTTGTTCGTCTCAGTGGTCTGGGGGCAATCGCCATCAATACTTTTTTACAATGGTGAGTTGACCTCAGATTATTATTTGTGGACCTGGGGTTTTACTAAAGAGCCGGGTGAGGTTGAGTATATGGGATATACTCCTGGGACCTCAGCAATTAAATGGGAACCTTATGATCAGGGCGGATATCAGGGTATATTCATTGGAAGAAATACGAATAATGTGGATTTATCATCCATCTGGGAAACTGATTCAGTTTATTTTATGTTAAGAGCTCCTAATGGTTTGGATCCACAAGATCCGAATCTGCTGATTGGGCTTTATGATTCCAGAAGCAGTGATTGGAACTACATGGTTTATTATGAGTTGACAGATTTTCATGTTTTAGATGATGGGCAGTGGCATCGTTTCAGCATTGCATTAAAGGACTTTGTTCCGTATCTAAATCCAATTGACAAAACTGATATTAACGCGATTAGTTTTGAATATTTTGACACAGGGATTAGTTCAGAATTCTATATTGATAAGGTATGGATTGGTAAACCAGTAGTGCCCGTAAATTTAGTACTTTTTAATGGTCAAGCTGTTGTGCCGGGAGTTTCTTTTGAGGCATGGGGTTTTGATAATAACAATCTGGTTATTGCTGAAGGTGAAGGATATGAAGAAGGCAGCCATGCTATCGTATGGGAGACTTCTAACTGGGATTGGCAAGGAATGGGGTTTAGTTTCTTGCCTCAGGATTTTTCGACCTGTTGGGAAACAGATTCATTTCATATTAAAATAAAAGCCCCGGCTGGGATCAATGATCTTGCTATTGTTTTTTATGACGAGAATGATAATTCGGCTCGGAAGGTGTTAGATGATATATCATGGGATGGGACCTGGAAACTTATTGATATTGCTCTTAAAGATTTTACACAGAATGAAAGTTTTGATCCTTCAACGGTTTATTATATTAGTATTGAAGCTAACGACGCTACTATACCAGAAAGATTATTGTTGACTGATATCTGGACAGGGCATCCATCAATAAAACTTGATTTTGTACCTCCTCCTGCGCCTTCCAACATTATTGCTGATTTGAGTCAACCATATGTTAATTTGATTGCTCCTGAAGATATTGAATCCGAAACAGATGAAACGTATACCATATATTTTAGCAGTGAGCCAATAACTGATTTAAATGATGAAGATGTTTATGTACTGGCAAGCGGCGTAAAAGAAGGGGAGGTTGTAGCCCATAATTTGTACTATCCTCTAAAAGATAGTGAGGTAAGCTACTATTATGCAGCTACTTGTACAGATGCTGCAGGTAATACATCTGAATCTTTCTATGCTACGGAAACTCCGTTCACAAATATAGGCAAAGCGCGAGCCATAATTCACTATGGAGCGCCACCACAATTCAATCTAGATGGATATTTTGATGAATGGGAAGGAATAATGCCATTTAAAATTCATCCAGATCGTAGCCTTGTTGTTGAAGGAGAAGTGACTGATTCAATTGATTATAGTTTGAGTTGTTATCTTGCAATGGATAACGAATACTTATATATAGCGTTTGATGTGTTCGACGACGTTTTCTCCTGGACACCAGAGAATACTGTAGATTGGTGGAATGACGAAAGCATTGAATTCTTTATTGGATTTTATCCAGTTAAAGGAGCTGTGTCACATCACACCAATTGGCAGAGGGGAGCGGAACCTGACTATCGTATTGTATTTAGGCCTGACACAATGCAAATAGATGCTTGGCCAAATGTGAGATTGTATCCTAATGGAAGTGAAACATATTTCTTCGAGTCGGGTGGGACATCCGATTACTATATTGAGGCGAAAATCCCATTACGTGATTTTGCTGAGCTTGGGAACGATAGCCTCTTTGTACCGCAGGAAAATGTGGGTATCATGATGCCTATTGAAATCCAGGCAAACGATGCAGATATACAAAATGGTGGAACTGTTGCTAGGATACAGTTTGGAGTCAATTCTCCTGACAGTCCATGGCATGGAGCACCAGATAATTGGACAATTACTTGGTTAGGGTTACCTTCATTTGTAGGTATTGAAAAAGAAAGTAAAAACAGGGTGGATTTCCATCTAAGTAATAATTATCCAAATCCATTCAATCCAGTTACTTACATTCATTATTCAATTCCTTACAGTGGGAAAGTAGAATTAAATGTTTACAACTCTCTTGGGCAAAAAGTCAGAACAATAGTAAATAAATATCAAACAGCAGGAGAATATACATTTCCATTTGATGCGTCTGGTTTAGCTTCGGGAATTTATTTTTACGAATTGAAGATGAGAGATCATACACTAACAAAGAAGATGATTTTGCTGAAGTAATTGACATTTGAGATTGCGTAGGGGTGCGTGGCAGGTTTGCCACGCACCCCTATGTATAGATTGGGCAGAAACAGAGAGGGTTATACTGTGAAGAGGAAATTAACTATATTAGTTTTTTGGGGATTGATTTTAGCTCAGCTGCATGGACAAACAACGGGTAAGATCGCTGGGGTCATTGTTGATAAAGAGACTGGTAAGCCTATTGTGGGAGCCAATGTTTATTTAAAAGGTACCACAATTGGATGTGCCTCTGATTCACAAGGTGAATTTTACATAATAAATGTACCTCCTGGAAAGTATACTTTAGTTATTCAAATGATTGGATACGCAGAATATGTAGTAGAAGATCTACAGGTTTTTACAAATAGGACTGCTTTTATACGAGCAGAGCTTACAGAATCTGCGTTGATGGGCGAGGTAGTCACTGTTACGGCTGAAAAAATCTCTATAAAAAAGGATCAGACAAGCTCTATCAAAAATATCAGCTCATCGGAAATTGAGGCTTTACCGGTGGAAAATATTAATGACATAGTAAATATGCAGGCTGGGATAGTGAGAGGTCATTTTAGAGGTGGTCGACTGGGAGAAGTTGTGTATATGATTGATGGGGTACCGGTAGTTGACGTTTTTAGTAAAGAAAGTCAAGCCATAGAGGTAGAGAAAGAGGCTGTTCAGGATCTGGAAATTGTTACAGGCACTTTCAATGCCGAGTACGGCAGAGCGATGAGTGGAGTAGTGAATATAGTCACAAAAGATGGCGGTGACAAACTGGAAGGAAATATCGCTGCATTTTTTGGAAATTATATAACCTCTCATACCGATATATTTATTGGCTTGAAAAATGAAGATATAGACAGGTGGAAAGATTTTAAACTTCAGCTTAGCGGCCCACTCTTGAAAAAGAAGTTGCACTTTATGATCACTATCAGAGACAATCGAGATATGGGATATCTTAATGGGATTCACAGATTCAATCCATGGGATTATAGCAACTTCTATCTTGATGAAAACGAGGATTTTCCAATACCTGTTGATGGTAATTATTATTCCGAGCATACTGGTACTAATAAATATGTTCCGATGAATTACAGCAAGACAAGGACATATTCTTCAAAACTGACAGCTCAGTTTACTAGGCATATCAAACTATTTTTTATGTATAC
>Ga0190359_1002152_pt1 | contig 11881 bp, 9 predicted proteins | sample 48721823_MG_FD_161269 | JGI IMG/M metagenome (GOLD analysis project Ga0190359, IMG submission 161269) | Hydrothermal vent microbial mat bacterial communities from Southern Trench, Guaymas Basin, Mexico - 4872-18-2-3_MG | ecosystem: Environmental > Aquatic > Marine > Hydrothermal vents > Microbial...
CATTTTACTCCTTTCCACATTCTAAACTACAACATATTCCTCTTTTTTAATATTAGTGTTATTAAATAAGTTCTTATTACGTAATTATGTGTATCATCTATACTACGGATAAAACCGTAGTATAGATGATACTACTTTTAGAATATTTAAAATCTAATTTTAAAATGCCATTTTAAAATCTCTCCCCGCATATTTAGCTACTGAACCTAATTCTTCTTCTATCTGTAAAAGTCTATTATATTTCGAAGTTCTTTCACTGCGAACCCCGGCACCAGTTTTTATCTGGCCAGCATTAAGGCTGACAGTAAAATCTGCTAAAATTGGATCTTCTGTTTCACCTGAGCGTTCTGAAACCATAATTCCCATATTGTTTCTAAAAGCTATCTGCGCAGCATCTAAAGCTTCTGAAAGAGTACCTATTTGATTAAATTTCCATAATAAAGCATTTGCACCACCCAGTGCAGAGCGCTCTTTAATTAATCTAGGATTAGTACAGAAAAAATCATCTCCAATAATTTGAATACCTAATTCTTTAGTAGCCCTGATAAATCCATCTATATCGTATTCACTAAATGGATCTTCCATAGTAACTATTGGATATTCTTTAATTAGGCTTTTATAGAAATTAAGCATATCTTCCGTGTTCATCTTTTCTCCTTCAAATAAATATAGTTTAGTGTTAGGATCGTAAAAATGAGTAGCTGCGCAATCAAAACCATACACTATCTTGTTTGCATAACCTGCCTGTTCTACCGCTTTAACTAGATGGTTTAAGGCTTCTCTAACTTTAACAATTGGAGGAGCAAATCCCCCTTCATCTCCAACATTTGCTGCAATCTTACCATAATTATCGATAATTATTATCCTTAATTTTTCATTAACCGCATACCCAATTTCCATAGCTTCTCTGAAAGAACTAGCCCCAATTGGGAAAATACATACCTCTTGAATATCTAAATTATTAGAAGTTAATTTACCACCATTAATAAGATTTAACAAAGGAACTGGTAATATATGAGCATTCGGATTAATATAACGATACAATGGTAAACCAGTTGCATTTGCGGCAGCTCGAGCACAGGCCAGCGATACTGCAATTATCGCATTTCCACCTAATTTCTCTTTATTCTTAGTCCCATCGAGTTCTATCATTTTATGGTCTATTTTTCTTTGTTCTGTAACATCAATGCCTATTAAGGCTGGAGCAATAATTTCATTAACATTTTTAACTGCCTTAGTTACTCCTAAACCGTTAAAACGTTCTTCCTTGTCTCTCAACTCCCTTGCTTCATTTGATCCGGTAGAACGACCTGCAGGAGCATCAGCTTGCCCTATAATTTCATTATTTACTTCAACCTCGACTCTAACCGTAGGAGTCCAACGACAATCTAAGATTTCTCTTGCTTTTATGTTTGTGATTTTATATCTACTCATTTTTCCCTCCAATTATTTAAAATTATATTTTGTTTTTATATAAATATCTAGAAATATTTTTTATCTTGCTAAACTCTTACTCATGCTTTATTTTACTAATTCAAATGCGCTTAAAATATATCTTTTAGTTTCTTTTTTAGTACAATTAAATTTTCCTTAAAATTTTATATGTTCGTTTTTTCGATTAACTTTTCTATTACATAAAATTCTATCATTAGTTTCATTGAGTGAATATCTTTAATCTTCTTTTCTTTAATTAAATTTACGTAGGGATTATTAAAATTTTAAATGGAATTTTAATCTATAACATCAGCAATAATTCTTTTATTTGAAAGAAATACATCAATACCATAAGCTGCTTTTTTACCTTCACCAATTGCCTGTACTGCTGTTTTCCCACCATTAATGACATCCCCTCCCGCAAAAATCTTAGGATTCGAAGTCTGACACGTTTCTTCATTTACTATGACTTTGCCATTTTTAGTTCTAATATTAAGTTTAGCAACTAATTCTTCATCTAATTTTTGGCCAAGTGCTTCTATTACTATATCTGCTTTAACTTCATATTCTGACCCTGGTATCTGAATAGGTTTTTGCCGTCCTGATTCATCGCGTTCTCCTAATTTCATTTTAATACATTCTATCCTTTCTACCTTTCGATCTCCTCTGATTGCTATAGGTAAAGTCAACCAATGAAATTCCACGCCTTCATCGCTGGCAAGTTTATATTCTCTTTCCCACGCAGGTATCTCCATTCTGCTTCTTCTATAGATAACTTTTACATCTTTACTTCCAAATTGTCTAGCTAAACAAGCACAATCCATGGCGGTATTACCGCCACCGATAACAGCTATTGTTTTATTTTGAAAGCATGGTTTCTCTCCTGTGTTGACCTGATAAAGAAACTCATTTGCCATAATTACTCCTTCTAGATTTTCATCAGAAATATTCATCTTTGCTGCTTTTCCAAGCCCACAGGCAAGAAATACTGCATCATATTTAGCAAGGATGGAATCTAAAGGCATCTCCTTTCTTATATCAATGGAGGTTTTTATTTCGATATATTTTTCAATAGCATCAATCTCCTTTTGAAGAACATCTTCGGGTAGGCGATAACGAGGGATTCCATATCTAAGTAATCCCCCTAACTTTTGTTCTTTTTCAAAAACGACCACTTGATATCCCATTTTAGCCAATTCCCAAGCACAACTTATTCCCGAAGGTCCTGAACCAATTATCCCTACTTTTTTATTTTTTTTCTTTTTGGGATTTATCGGCTTTATGCCTTTTTTCAATTCTATATCAGTAATAAATCGTTGTAATTTTCCAATGGCAATTGGATCATCAATTCCTCCTCGGGAGCATTCTTTTTCACAAAGCACTTCAGAGGGGCAAATTCTAGCACACGTTGAACCAAAAGGATTAGCTTCTCTGATTATACTGATTGCCCCAATATAATTTTTAGTCTTTATCTTTCTGATAAAATTAGTTACATCGATCCCTGCTGGACAGCCCTTTACACAGGGTGCATCATAACAAAATAGGCAACGAGATGCTTCCTTTAACGCTGAATATGGGGAAAGTGTTTTTTCTATCTCCTGAAAGATTTCTGACCTATTATCTACTGAAGTTTTAGATAAATTCCCTTCATGTTTCATCGTTTTCACCACCTTTTTATTATTTATTAATTGAATAAAGGACCATGAGAAAAAATTATAAAACTAATTAAATCTCTAAGACAATAAAATAATTTACACTTTTCACTTTTATTTTAGATTACTCCTCCAGATTTTCTTTTCACAAATTGTCCCCCTCCATACTTACCCACAAATTTACCTTCCTTTGCTATAATATTTCCTCGTAAAATAGTAATATATGGATATCCTCTTATCTTCATATTCTGGTAAGGATTCCAATCACATCTAGTTATAAGATTTTTGTAATCAATAATAACTTCCTTGTTTGGATCAAAAATTACTATATCCGCATCACTTCCAACCTCTATTGTTCCCTTTTGTGGATATAAACCAAATAATTTTGAAGGATTAGTAGAAACAAGGGAAACGAATTTCTTTATGGAAAGTTTATTTTCTCCTACTAAGAATGAAAACATTATCGGAATTCGAGTCTCCATCCCGGGAAGACCGTAGGGAATCTTTGTAAAATCTCCTTCCCACATATCTTTTTGTTTAGTCGAAAATGTACAGGTATCAGTTGAGATATTTTCTATTGCCCCTGATTTTATTCCCTCTATTAATCCGATACGGTCATGGTCCTTCTTTACTTGTGGACAAGTAGCATAATAATGTCCGTTCTTCTTTCTAAAGACATCATCTGTTAAAAGCAGATAATGTGGGCATGTTTCAGCCCACACTTTAACTCCTTCCTTTTTAGCCTGGTTAATAATCTCTGTGCCTTTTCCAGTTGATACATGAACGATATAAAGTCTACCATCAGTAACTTTAGCCCATGTAATAGCTCTTTGAATCGCCTCGTATTCTGTAAAACATGGCCGAGACAAGGTATGGCAATATGCACCATATTTTTTCATTAAACCCTTAGTATGATATCGTTCAATTAACATATCGAGAACAAAGGCACTTTCGCAATGAAGCATAAGAAGTGCCCCTAATTTTTTTGTCTCTTCCAAAGCTGAAAAAACTACGCCATCATCAGCCATTAAACCCTCTTTTCTATAAACTAACCACATCTTGAATGAGGGAATACCATTGCGTGAATAATAATTCAATTCTTCCTTAGTTTTCTCATTCCAATCTGTAATTCCTAAATGAAGTGAATAATCAATACATACTTTATCTTTAGCATCTTTTATCTTGTCTTCAACTGCTTCTTTTAACGTAGATCCTTTTTTTTGAATAGCATAATCAATACAACAAGTAGTACCTCCACATGCTGCACCTGCTGTTCCCGTGTCCCAATCTTCGGAATATGTACCACAGAAAAAATAATTATTATGGACATGAACATCTATTCCACCAGGAAAAACAATCATATTCTTCGCATCAATTACTTTTGCCCCAGTTGATTGAAGGTTTTTTGAAATTCTTACTATTTTTTCACCTTCAATTCCTATATCTGCCTCAAATATTTCATCAGCGGTAGCTATCGTTCCATTTTTTATTATTAATTGCATTTTTAGACACTCCTATTTTAATTTCTAAAATTTCTACTATTATACTGTTTTCATAACTATACAATCCATAACAGGACATATTAGCGAACATAGGCTACATCCACCGCACTTTTCCTTGTCAATAATAGGGAATTTATTCTCATCCAACGTTATTGCTTGGTGCCCAGCATCTTGACATACAATGTAGCATAAACCACATTTCACACAGGCCTTTTTATCTATTGTTGAAACCATCTTATAATTCCGATTTAAAGACTCTACATTAGTAAAATAACTAAGAGATTTGCCAACCATATCATCTAGTTTTTTAATTCCCTTTTCATCCATCCAGTTAGACAATCCATCTATTAAATCTTCTACAATTCTATAACCATATCTCATTATTGCTGTAGTTACTTGAACCGATGTCGAGCCTAAAAGAATAAACTCTGCTGCATCTTGCCATGTAGTTATACCTCCTATTCCAGAAATTGGAAGTCCTATCTCTTTGTCCATTGCTATTTCGGCAACACATCTTAATGCTATAGGCTTTATTGCAGGACCAGAATACCCTCCTATAGCTGTTTTTCCATCCACTGTTGGCTTTGGAATTAATGTTTCTAAATCCACACCTATAATTGATGGTATAGTGTTGATAGCTGAAATTCCATCAGCTCCCGCTTCTTTAGCTACCACAGCCATTTTTCTTATATCTGTAATGCTGGCTGTTAACTTAGCCAATACTGGTACTTTTGATACCTCTTTTATCCACCCGATTATTCTAGCTACTAATTCGGGATTTTTCCCGATACTTCTTCCTGCTCCTCCTCCTGTTTTTACATTAGGACAAGAAAAATTTAATTCCAGACCATCCACTCCTGTTTTTTGTACTTTTATAGCCAATTCCTGGCATTCCTCTTTTTTAGGAGTAACTGCAAGAGACGCAATGAGAGCTCTATCTGGAAATCTTTTTTTTATTTCTTTAAGGTCTATTAAATTCTCTGAAAATGGTCTCTCTGAAAATAGCTCAATGTTCTCTAAGCCTAAAAAATTCTTATCTTCAAAACCTATTGCTGCGAAACAAGGTGAAGTATTATGTAATCGAACTTCCTCATTCAAACTCAAAGACTTAAATACTGCACCTCCCCAACCTTCTTCAAATGCTCTTATTACCATCTCAGCAGTGTTGGAAACTGATGAAGAAGAAAGCCAAAAGGGATTAGGTGCTTTTATACCACAAAAACTAGTTTTTAAATCAGCCATAACACTTTATCTCCTCTCTATATTTTTTTACTTTTTGCAATCTTAAATAACTATTCTTATTGCTATATTGCAGATAAGTATCTTTTCATTTTTCTCCCTTACATCAAAATCTCTACCCCTTAAAGATTTTAAAAACAACCTTCAGATCTTAACTTTAGTTAACTTGTTGAAGACTTTTTTAATGATATTTATTTCTTTACCATTGCTTTTCGAATTTATAAATATTTTTCTTATTATTCTTCTCTACGATAAGGTTTCAATAATGAAGCTGGAGACATAGCTTGTTTTGATGCTAGTATTAGTGCTATAATTGTTGCTACATATGGTAAAACTAATAAAAGCTGATATGGTAGATTAATATTTAGCGCTTGCAATCTAAGCTGAAAAGCATCAATTGTTCCAAAGAAGAGTGCTGCTATCATACAACTCCACGGTTTCCACTTTCCTAAAACAACAAGGGCAAGGCATATCCAGCCTCTTCCTGCAGTTAATCCGAATATAAAAGAATTAAAAATAGCAAGGGACATAAATGATCCACCTAGGCCGATAAGAAAACCTCCCCAAATTAAACTTAGATACCTTACTTTAAATACATTAATCCCTGCAGTATCGGCAGCTGTTGGATTTTCTCCAACCGTCCTTATTCTCAATCCCCAAGAGGTTCTATATAATATAAAAGATGATAATGCTACAATCACAAAAGCTACATAAACTAAACTACATTGTTGAAAAAGTATAGATCCTAATAGAGGTATTTTGGAAAATATTGGAACACTAATAGTTGAAAAACTTTCAATAGTCGGATGTACTTTCGGAAAACCAATCTCTATTCGGTAAATGAAATAACTGAGTCCTGTACAAAAAAAAGTTAAACCTAAACCTGTTACATGTTGGTTCAACCCAAGAGAAACCGCAAAAAAAGCTAAAATAAGACTAATTAAACTTCCAGAAATTCCCCCCGCTACTACTCCAAGCCACAGGTTATTTCCTGTAATTTTTGTTACTAGAAATCCAACTAAAGCTCCTATGATCATCTGACCTTCAATCCCTAGGTTTAGAACACCTACTTTCTCGTGATACAGTTCCCCTATTGTTCCAAATATTATAGAGGTTGACATCCTTATCGAAGCACTAAGCCAACTAATTAAAAAAGCAATAATATAATTTTCAATACCCATATTTAACCACCCTATAATTTTATTTGGACTTTATATCTATCAAATAGTAACATTAGTACCATAGACAATAATGCAATTCCTTGTATGATTTCGTTTAAATATATAGGTACTCCTGTCATTCTACTCATCACCTGAGAACCCGTTATAATAACAGCAAAATAAAAAGCAGAAAAAACAACACCAATAGGATTCATATTAGCCAGCATAGCTACTGCTATACCAAAAAATCCATATCCTGGCGAAAGGTCATTAACAAGATAATATTGGATAGCACATACCTCGCATACTCCAGCCAAACCAGCAAGTCCACCGCTTATAAAGGAAAGTAATACTATAGTTCTGTATAATGGTATACCACCGAAATATGCTGCACTAGGATTTGAACCAATTATTTTTATTTGATAACCAAATATAGTCTTCTCCATTAATACATAAACTATTGCAACTGCTATAAAAGCCAAAACAACCCCTAAATGAAAACGCGACCGTGATGCCAGTATAGGTAATTTGGCTGATTCATGTATAATAGGTGAATGAGGCCAACCAGATTTTAAATCACGCCAAGGACCGTCAAGTAAAGCACCTAATAAATATATCACAATATAATTCAGAAGTATTGTGCATACAATCTCATCTACCTTATATTTAACTTTCAGATATCCCGGTAAAAAAGCTAGAGCACCTCCAGCAATGAACCCTCCTATTAATATTAATGGTATATGTAAATAACTAGGCATATTTAGAGGTAAAATACCGAGGGCCGCAGCAGCAAACGCTCCTGCATAAAGTTGCCCCTCTGCTCCTATATTCCAAAACTTGGCCTTAAATGCAATTGAAGCGGCTAAACCTGTAAAAATTAAAGGTGTCATTTTAATCAAAGTTTCCAAAAAAGTAAACCTGCTACCCAATGAACCCACAAAGATATAATACCAAGCCTCTACCACATTTCCCTTTGCCCAAATAATTAATAATGAAGAAAATATTACAGATATTAAAATAGCCCCTATTGGTAACAATATTTTCCCCCACCATGATAATGGTGAACGACGTTTTAATGCAATCTTCATTTTTTATTACAACCTACCCTTTTGTCTTATATTTACCTTTCCTTAAAATTACGATAGATACAATCTTACTTTTCAATAATTTTCTTAAGAAAAACTCTAAATTTTTAAAACCAATATTCTATTTATATCGCCTGCCGTGCACCACTTGCTCTTATCTCAGGACACATTTTTTTATATTCAATTAAAAGCTCTGACATATATTGTATATTATCCTTTATCTCATCTTCATCTAATGTTATTATTTTGTAATCATCTTTAAGTATCTTTCCATCTACAACTACCCACCTTACTTCACTTCCATTTGAAGACCAAATTAAATTTTCGACAACATTGTCCACTCTTGTAGGTACTAAATTTGGTCTTGTAATATCTATTACTATAAAATCTGCATCTTTACCTACATCTAAAGATCCAGCATTAAGCTTAAGCATTTCAGCAGGTATCACAGTAATCATCTCCAGAACCTGCTGAGCAGGTAATAAACTAGCATCTTTATGATATGCTTTCTGATATTGAGAAACTAATCTAGCAGCTGCTAGTATATTCTGATCATCGGAACTACCTAGTCCATCTGTACCAATTGCAATCTGTATTCCTTTTTCTAACATTTCTATAATTGGTGGCATGCCAGAGCCCAATATTGTATTCGCAAGAGGATTATGAGCTACTTTCGCACCGGTTTTTTTAAGAAGCGCCAAATCTATAGGAGTATTATTGACTTGGTGTGCTATAATTGTATTCTCATCAAGTATGCCTGCATTATAAAGATATTGTGTAGGGCTCATATCATATTGTTCATAAAACCAAGCAGTAGTCCTTGGTTCTTCAGAGGAGTGAACATGAAACAAAGTATTATGATCTCTAGCCCACTGCTTAAGTTCTTTTAACATTTCTGCACTATTTGAAAAGACTTCATTTGGACCTGGTATAACCCAAATTCTGTCTTTATTACCAAATGCATTATACAAATCATTAAGCCTTTTTACCTCTTCCTCTGGTGTACTCAAAATATACGGATCTTGATTTCTATCTTGACTTCCTACAGCAAGTACCATTTTTGTCCCAGCTATAGTATTTGCTTCTATCACATCTTCTCCATTATATTTACTAGCATTGCAAAGATGATTTAAAGTCGATGTTATTCCATAGTAAATGTCATCTAACCGAGCTTTCAAAAAAACTAATAAATAGGGGTTCTTATCTAACCTTTCTTTGAGTTCATTTTTTTTATTGTCAAGAAACCTAGTCAAAACATTAGCTGAATGATCTAGCCAGTCTGTTAAACATTCATCCTTTGCAATCCCTTTAATAAGCGTTTCGTGATCGTGAGCGTGAGCTTTTATAAAACCAGGTAGAACTACTCCGTTTAAACAGATAATATCCTTTTCTTTATAATTATCATTTTTTTCTGCACCAATTATCTGAAGTTTATCTCCATACTCATGTATAATTCTTTCTCCAATCTTAGGTGAGTATTTACCAACCTCTTTTATTAGTCCTCCCTCTGTCAATAAATATCCATCTTCTATTCTGGTTTCTGTTCCAATTTTTCTACTTAAAGGAATAAGAAACTTGCTACGAATGAGTTTATATTTTTTATCCATATTTTTCTCCTCCTTCTATTAAATATTAAAGTTAAATACAAATTTTAATTTCTATAGGGCTACATTAGTTTTTAACTATTATTCTTCTCATTTTTCAGATATTTGATTATTCTTTTTAAATTTTATCCATTTTAAAAAGTATTATTTCAAATAGACATTAACCCTCCTTCGCATGTCAAATCATTTTTCATTTGGCATAGCATGTCTTATAAATTTAGAATTTATCTTACCTATTTCCCGTATACGAGGTACATTTGGTTTTTATTTTAATTTTTATAATTGAATATAATTTATCTGGATCTGAAAGTTTCTAAAAAAGGGCCTTATTTTTCTCTCTTTAAGAACCTCAACTTTGTACTAGGACTTATTTATATTTAAAAGTACAACTTTCCTTAATTATTTTTTGGCTTCTAACTTAACTAAAGAATTTCCTTATTCTCACTTTTAAACTAAAACCTCTTTATAGATTTTTAGGTCTTACCCCTGCCATCATAAGACCAATTTGAGAACGATTAACTTCTCCTCTTTCGACAATATTAATAATTTCGCCTTCATATATTACAGCTATCCGATCGCTTAAATCGAAAATTTCATCTAAATCTTCCGAAACAAGCAAAACTGCGGCTCCTTTTTCTTTTTCCTTTAATATAACACTTCGAACAAAATTTGTTGCCTTAATATCTAATCCTCGAGTAGGTTGAGCTAGAATAATTAATTGTGGTTGAAGATAAAGTTCACGAGCTAAAATAACCTTTTGCATATTACCGCCCGAAAGGTTATTTACTGAAATATTGCTTAAGGGAGGGGATATCTCGTACTTACTAATTAAATCTTGAGCATAACTTTCTATTTTCTTGAAATCGAGAAAAAGACCTCTACTAAATTTTGGATCTGAATGTACTTCCAATATTAAATTTTCTGCTACACTTAAGTCTAAAAGTAGACCATCTTTCATTCTATCTTCTGGTATTCTAGCCCACTTTAATTGTATAAGTATTTTAGGAACAAGTTGATGAATAGGCTTTTCTTTGAAATAAATAGTTCCTTCAGATATGCTTCTCATACCTGTTAAAACCTCTACGAGTTCTGCCTGACCATTTCCTGATACTCCCGCCAAGCCTAAAATTTCTCCATCATAAATACTGAAAGATATATCCTTTAGTGATTTAACTTTTTCCGACTTTGCGTCGTCTCCTTTGAGCCATACTTTCTCTAATTTAAGAATTTCCCTCTTTCCATGTCTTTTAGCTTCATTTTTTAATTCATAAAACTTATCATCGCCTACCATCATTTTTGCTAATTTTTCTTCATTTGCTTCCTTTGTTTCTATTGATTTCACTACTCTTCCTTGTCTTAAAACCACAATTCTATTAGCGATATTTAAAACTTCTCTAAGTTTGTGAGATATAAAGATAATTGATAGTCCCTTATCAATCAGCCTTTTTAATGCATTAAAAAGACCATCAGTTTCCTGTGGAGTGAGCACAGCCGTAGGTTCATCAAGTATTAATATATTTACTCCCCTAAACAGAACTTTTATAATTTCCACTCTTTGCTTCTCGCCAACTGAGAGTTCAGAAACATAAGCTTCTGGATTAACATTCCAGCCTAGTTCTTTCGAAATTTTTAATATTTCCTTACAGGCTTTTGACTTAGTCAAAATAAGCTTTGGTTCTGTACCTAAAATAACATTTTCCCAAACCTGATGACAAGTAACAAGATTAAAATGCTGGTGTACCATACCAATCCCAAGTTTCAATGCTTCATTAGGTGATGCAATCTCAACTTCTTTGTCTTTTATATAAATTTTGCCTTCATCTGCGCGATAGAGACCAAATAAAATATTCATTAATGTTGTTTTGCCTGCTCCATTTCCTCCAAGAAGTGCACAAATCTCACGAGGATAAAGTTCAAAATTTATATTCTGGTTAGCCTTTGTTTGTAAAAAAAATTTACTAATGTTTACCATCTTCAAAATGGGTTTCTGTTCCATAATTTTTCTTATATACTCCTTGTCATTCCTAACTTATACAGTGATACATTTCATAATTAAATTATAAATAGTGAAGTGATACGGGCAAGCCCGTGGCACTTTAAAACGGTTCAAGCTTCGCTTGGCCTAAATCCTGGGGTTTTTGCCATCTCACTAGAGACAAAGTATCCTGGTGACCAAACGATATTTTCTTTCCAATATTCCTTGGA
>Ga0190359_1002153_pt1 | contig 11880 bp, 7 predicted proteins | sample 48721823_MG_FD_161269 | JGI IMG/M metagenome (GOLD analysis project Ga0190359, IMG submission 161269) | Hydrothermal vent microbial mat bacterial communities from Southern Trench, Guaymas Basin, Mexico - 4872-18-2-3_MG | ecosystem: Environmental > Aquatic > Marine > Hydrothermal vents > Microbial...
CCTTCGTATATAACAGCAATACGGTCAGCTAAAGATAAAATCTCTTCTAAATCAGCTGAAATTAGTAGAATTGCTTTCCCCTTGTCTCTTTCATTTAATATTTGTTGGTGTACAAATTCAATAGAACCTACATCTAATCCTCGAGTTGGTTGAGCGGCGATTAAAAGTTTTGGTTCTCCATATAATTCTCGGGCAACGATTACTTTCTGTTGATTCCCTCCAGATAAAGATTTTAATAAATTATCTTTGTTAGATGGGCGTATATCAAAATTTTTGATTAAATTATTAGCGTGGTTATTAATTGCGGGAAAGTTCAAGACCAAACCTTTATTAAAAGGCGGGCGATAATGGCTTCCTAAAATTAAATTTTCGGCAACCGTATAATCTGAAATAATTCCGCGTTGTCTCCTGTCTTCAGGGATATGAGCAATTTTTTCTTCTCTGATATTTCGGGGAGAATAATTAGTAACATCCTTATCATATAAAAATATTTTACCTCCTGATGCCTGACGAAGTCCGGTAATAACTTCTACCAACTCAGTCTGTCCATTTCCTTCTACACCGGCAAATCCTAATATCTCTCCTTCTTTTATTTCAAAGGAGATGTTCTTTATAGCCGGTAATCCTTTGTTACTAAGCACTTTTAGTTTTTCCACTTTTAGAGCTGTTTTCCCAAGGTTAAGAGGCTTTTTTCTAACTTTAAAAATAACCTTTCTGCCCACCATCATGCTGGCGATTTCCTCTTGATTAGTATCTTTGGTATCTTTTACTCCTACCACCTTTCCTCTTCTCATTACAGTTACCCGATCAGAGAGGGTTTTTACTTCATTTAACTTATGAGTAATAAAAATGATAGTCTTGCCTTGCTTTTTTAGGGATTTAAGTATTTCAAATAACTCTTCTACTTCCTGGGGGGTTAATACTGCAGTAGGTTCATCCATCACTAGGATTTCCGCTCCCCGATAGAGGACTTTAATAATCTCTACTCTCTGTTGAATTCCCACAGAAATATTTTCAATTTTCGCTTTAGGGTCAATTTTAAAACCCATACTTTTAGACAATTCTTCAACACTTTTTTCTGCTTTTTCCAAATCTATCAAAATATTATTTTTTTTGGGTTCCATCCCTAAAATGATATTTTCGGTAACAGTTAGAGGCGGCACTAACATAAAATGCTGATGAACCATGCCAATTTTTAAATCGATGGCAACATTCGGATTAGCAATATTAACTTTTTTTTCGTGTACAAAGATTTCCCCGGAGTCAGCTTGGTATAAACCGTACAATATGCTCATTAATGTTGACTTACCGGCTCCATTTTCACCGACTAAAGCATGTATTTCTCCTTTATAGACTTTAAAATTAACTTTATCGTTAGCTATTACAAGAGGGAATCGTTTGGTTATATTTCTCATCTCTAAAGCAATCTCAGGCAATGGATAAATCCTCCTTTGATAATTTAAGCCCAATATCTAGTACATTGGAGGTATTCATTATTGCATGGATACCTCCAATGTATATTAGAATAAGCTATCTGGTTACTTCAGTTGGGACAACAATTTCTCCGCTTATAATTTTAGCCTTTGCTTCTTCAACCTTAGCTATCATTTCCGGAGATATAAGATCTTTATTGTATTTATCGATAGCATAACCAACACCAGAATAAGTTACATCTCCGATGGTAACAGTTCTATCTAAACCGAATACTTCGATACCTCCCTTGAAAGTACCCTCAACTGCTGCTTTTATGGCGAGATATACTGCTACATCAACTTGTTTTAACATACTGGTTAAACCGAAGCTTTCTCCGGTTTCCTCGATATATCCCATATAGTTTTGATTGGAGTCCACTCCTATTACATATCTTTTTCTTTCTTTGGCAGCTTCGAATACTCCTGCTCCAGTTAAACCTGACGCATGGTAAATGACCCATGCACCATTGTCGTATTGGGATAAAGCTAACTCTTTACCCTTTACCGGGTCAGCAAAAGCTTGAGGAGTATCTCCAGCATAGGCAGAAAGTATTTTACATTCAGGATAGACATACTTAACCCCGGCTATATATCCCGCTTCAAATCTATTAATAAGCGATATATCCATTCCTCCTATAAATCCCACTGTATCCTTCCCATCTTCCAGTGCTTTCATGCCGGCAATCATACCTACCAAGAAAGAACCGTGATGTTCCGGAAACAATAGGGACATTACATTAGGTTTATCAGGGATAAATCCATCAACGATGGCAAATTTAGTATCAGGGAACTCATCAGCAACGGTAGATATGGCATCGGTAAATAAAAATCCTACTCCGATTATTACATCATATCCTATCATCGCCAAGTTTCTAAGATTTACTTCTCTATCTGCATCTACTCCCGGTTCTAATTCGATACGTTTAATTCCAAAATCAGCTGCTGCCCATGCTAAGCCTCGGGATGCTGAATCATTAAATGATTTATCACCTTTTCCCCCAATATCAAATACCAAACCAACTTTAAGTGGTTCTGCAGAGAAAACTGTAAAAGAAAGACATAAAACTAATAACATTACTAATACAAATACTTTTGATAGATTGTTTTTCATTACCATAATCTCCTTTCTTTATCAGAAAATAATAAAAAACTTAGCATTGATGTAACTTAATCTAAATAACTCATTTACCACCTCCTCTTCCATTTAGTTGTTAGGGAATAGTTGATGTTTGTTAGTATAAAAGGTAGACTTGTTTCACTCTTTAAATTAACATTACTTCGTCTCCTTGTTCTTGCAACGACATATAATTTACCGAGCCTTTACGATTAGTAAAAATAATTGGTTAAATATATCCTTATACTATATTAATACTATACTAGACAATTTTTACCTGCTTAAATATTAAAAATATTATATTTTTTTAATAAAACCAAATCTGTTAGAAACGATATCTAATATATAGCAAATAGACAAGAGTATAGAAATAAGAAATTATAAATCCTTAATCGGTCTTGATAAATTAACCCTCTGCATTCAGGAAAATAGGCGAGACGACTGTGCTACAAGAAGACTGAGGTATTTTTGTGTCTTCTTTTAGTATTCATTTTCCCGCAATTATTCCTCACGCCCATACGCTACTGCTGGATATATCTTAATTATATACTAAAAACTAATTCACTAACAACTAATTTATTTTTCGAATTTATTTAGATATTCATCAGCAGATAGTAATATTTTTCGTGGGTTACGACCATCGTACGGTCCAACAATTCCTTTCTTTTCCATTAGGTCTATCAACCTTGCAGCTCTAGTGTAACCGATTCTCAATTTTCGCTGCAATATAGATATAGAAGCTTGTCTACTATTAATAATTATTGATACTGCCTCATTAAATAATTCATCTTCTTCATTTTCTTCTGTTTCATGATAAGTATTTTTATTCTTTTTAAAGTTTAATACTTCTTGTTCATAAGTAGGAGATGGATTATGTTTCTTTAAAAAAGCCACTATATTTTTAATCTCTTTTTCTACCACAAAAGCTCCTTGGGCCCTAATTGGTTTAGGAGCACCGACCGGAGAAAACAACATATCGCCATTTCCTAATAATTTTTCTGCCCCATTTACATCCAATATAGTCCTTGAATCAACCTGAGTAGAAACTGCAAAGGCAATCCTGGAAGGAAAATTTACTTTTATTGAACCAGTAATAATATCTACAGAAGGCCTTTGTGTAGCAACAATTAGATGTATTCCAGTTGCTCGAGTCATTTGAGCTAATCTACATAATGCTTCTTCTACTTTAACTGGAGAAGATAGCATCAAATCCGCTAATTCATCGATTATTATTACGATGTAAGGTAATGTAGAGGTGTCTGTTTTGACATTTTTAATGTATTCATTATAACCATCCAAGTTTCTAACTCCTACTTCCGCAAATATCTTAAATCTTTTTTCCATTTCAGAAATTGCCCAATTTAATACTTTAATAGATTGGCTAGCATCAGTAACAATGGGAATCAATAAATGAGGGATATCATTGTAAATATTTAACTCTACTCTTTTCGGATCAACCATAAGAAATTTTACCGTTTCTGGACTCAATTTATACAAAAAGCTTAATATTATATTATTAATACATACACTTTTGCCTGATCCTGTTGCCCCGGCAATTAGAAGGTGAGGTAGTTCTGTTAAGTCCGCAATTATTGGTTTACCTCCAATATCTATTCCTAAAGCTATAGGTAATTTAAATTTACTATTTTTAAATTCATTAGTCTGTAATATTTCTTTTAAATAGACGTTAATTCTTTTTTGATTAGGAACTTCAATGCCTACAGCATTTTTCCCAGGTATAGGAGCTTCTATCCTTACAGAAGCCACGGCAAAAGCCAAGGCAATATCACTGCTGAGATTAGTTATTTTAGATATTTTTACTCCGGGAGCAAGTTGTATTTCATATAGAGTAACTGTAGGGCCCTGGGTTACACCTACGACTTTTGCATCTATACCAAAATTAAAAAATGTTTTTTCCAGAGTTTTTATATTTTCTTCTATGTTTACTTTAGTATTGCCTTTTTCATTATTATCTGATTCAAATAGTAGAGACAAGGGCGGAGTTTGATAGGCACTTATAATAGTAGATTCTTGATAATCTTTATCAAAAATAACTGCTTCTTTTAATTTTTTTTCTTTTTTTCTTTCTTTAAAATTTTCTATGGGTTTTCTCTCTTTTTCGTATACTTTTTTATAATACTGTGGCTTTTCTTTATAATGGACACTCTTATTTATTTTGGTTAAACCATTTTTAAGAATATTATAAGATTTATTTAATATTATCTTTATCTCCTTCAATAAGTTATGGAGCATATAAAAATAAGATATTTCTGTTATAAATAAAGTGGATATTAAACTCAGGGAAATTAAAACAAGATAAGAACCCTTTATTCCAAAATAAAGATACAAAGAATTGGCAAGATAATAACCCACCAGACCTCCCCCTATTCCACTTTTTGCCAATAAATAAGGGTTTCTAAGAAATAATAGCTTAAGATGGATGAAGGCAAGAAAGATCATGAATAATAAAATTATACCAAAGAATTTATGATAGGGATTAATTAATTTGTAGTCAAAAAAAGTGATAAATCCCCAAAATAATAAAAAAAAGGGAAAAATATACGCACCAAGACCAATATTGCTAGTAGCAGTTTGTACAATTATTTTTCCCACAATTCCCATTTTTTCTGCAAAGATAAAAGCAAAAAGATATATTAAAGAAAATGAAATTATCAATATACTTATAATTTCATTTTTAGTATTTTTCTTTCTCATCTTAATGCCCTTTCATTAAAACTATACAAATGGTTGAAATAGACAAAATCCAAAGATAATACGAAAAAAAATATATTTTGCGACTTTTTAATAATCTCATAAATAATTTCATTGCCAAGTAACCCGATATCAAAGCTATAAATCCAGATAATAGCAAATTAGAAAGCTTTATATTTAGAGCAGATAATTTTCCTATCTTGAAAATTGTTGCACCCAGTATGATTGGTACAGATAATATAAAAGAATACTTTGCAGCAAATTCTCGATCTAAATTCCTTTGTAATCCTGCCAGAACAGTTAAACCCGATCTTGAAATTCCAGGAATAATAGCAGTAGCTTGAGCCAATCCTATGAAAATGGCATCTTTACAGGAAATTTCTAAAATATTCTTATTACCTTCAGTATAATTTTTATTACCCAACCAGAGCAATATCCCGGTAACAAACAACATTAATGAAGTTATTAGTGTTTTATTAAATAATATCTCCAGATAGAGATTAAAGCCATATCCTATTATAGCAGCTGGAACAGAACTAATAATTAAAAACCAGGCAAACTTTGAATTAAGGTCTTTTTTAAATATGCTTGAGAGTTTCTCCCCTTTAAATAATTTATAAATACTTTCAAATAAAGACATAAACAATTCTTTTATCTCTTTTTTAAAGAGTATTATTACTGCTAAAACTGTTCCAAAATGAACAAATGCTTCAAAGGCAGCCCCTGGTAAATTCAATTTTAAGAAATATTTAGCAATTACCAAATGACCAGAACTACTTACTGGAAGAAATTCAGTAATACCCTGTATTAATCCTAATAATATCAATTCCAATTAGATATATTCCCCCTGACTTTTGGATAGTTCATCAATTACCATTAAGGCAATATTATTAGCATGGTCTCCGATTCTTTCCAAATTACTTATTATGTCTAAAAAAATTATTCCGGATTCTGGGTAACAAATACCCTTATTTAATCTATTTATATGATTATCACGAAGTTCCTGTTCTATTTTATCAATTTCATTTTCCTTAGAAGCTACTTCTCGAGCTAAATCTATATCTCTATTTTTTAAGGCAGAAATTGATTTATTTATAGAAGATTGCACCTTAGAAAACATAAATTTTAATTCATCTATGGCTTTACTACTGAAAGGGGCATTTTCATTTATTTTTTCTTCAGTAAGTTCAGCTAAATTTTCGGCATGATCGCCTACTCTTTCTATATCATTTGCTATATTTATTAAATCGTTTAATCTCTTTGATTGATTGACGCTCAGGGATTGTTGTGAAATTAATACTAAATATTTGGTAATCTCTTTCTCTAACGTGTTTACAACTTCTTCCTTTAAATATATCTTCTTTAAAACATTTATATCATTTTGAATAAAAGATAGTATCACATCATTTAACATGCTCTCTACCATATCTCCCATTCTAACTAACTCCTTTGTAGCTTGTTCTAAGGCAATAGATGGAGTATTTATTACGGTTTTACTTAGATAGATAGGACCTTTTTTTATAATAACTTCTTCACCTGGTAAGAGCTTAACAATAAGTTTAACAAAAAGAGAAAGGAAAGGAAGCAATATAATAGTATTAACTACATTGAATATTGTATGAGCATTGGCAATCTGTCTAGGGATAATTGGCGAAGTCAAAGTTGCTAAAAATGAAAATTTACCTAAAAAAAATGTAAAAATTATAACTCCCCCAACATTAAAGAAAAGGTGAGAAAGGGCAACGCGTTTTCCAGTTATAGAGCTTCCAATACTGGCAATTACCGCAGTAAAACAAGTTCCAATATTACTTCCTAATATCAATGGAATTGCTGTTTCTACATCAATTATACCTTGAATTGACATAGCAATAACGATTGCAGTAGTGGCACTACTACTTTGGATTATAGCTGTAAATATACTAGCAACTAAAATTCCTAATAAGGGATTATGGGAAATATTTATTAATAAATCTAGGAATGGAGTGTAGCTTCTTAAAGGTTTTACTGCATTGGACATAGTGTATAAACCTAAAAATAATATACCAAAACCAAGTAAAATTTGTCCCCAATATTTATATTTTCTTTTTTTTGACAATAAAATTAAGGCAACTCCTATACCAATTGCAGGAAGAGCATATTTTTCCAAACGAAAAGATACTATTTGAGCAGTTATAGTAGTCCCTATATTTGCTCCGGCTATAATACTTATTGACTGTTTTAAATTCAATAAACCAGCATTAACTAGCCCGATAACTATAACACTTGTAGCACTACTGCTTTGAATGATGGAAGTAATTAAGGCTCCGGTTACAACACCCATTATTGGTTTATTGGTTAATAGTTCTAATATTTTTTGTATTTTATCCCCAGTAATTTTTTGCAAGCCTTCACTAAGCAAGTTCATACCATATAAAAATAAGCCTAAGCCTCCCATCATTCCAAAGATTAGCTCAATGCTCATTAAATACCTCCACCTAAGAATGAAAAATAACGTAGAGTGTACAGTGAATAGCGCAAAACGAAAATCCATAGCTAGCTCATAATTTAAAATTTTAATATATTGCTTTATATATTAATTTCCGTCTTTCTCATCTCGCATGCTGTATAGCAAAAAAAGATAAATAGATAACCAAAAACTTGTATTTTGAAACTAATAACTATTCACTATTCACTAACGACTATTTTGCGTCTTTATGCCACTATGTCCAAAACCACCTTCCCCTCTTTTTGTATTATTTAAAGTTTTAACTAATTTAAAGTCAGGGAAAAAAACTTTTTGAATTACTAATTGCGCGATTCTGTCTCCTCTTTGTATGATAAAATCCTTTTCACCTAAATTAATTAATATTACCTTCACAATTCCTCTATAATCAGAATCAATAGTTCCAGGAGTGTTTAAAACAGTAATACCATATTTAAGGGCAAGACCACTACGTGGTCTTATTTGACCTTCAAATCCTTCAGGTATCATAATTTTAATACCTGTAGAAATTATCTTTATTTGCCCAGGTTTTAATATAATCTCTGAAGTTTCCGCAGATAATAAGTCAACTCCCGATGAAAATTCACTTGCAGAAACAGGCAAGGGTAAATCTTCACAACCTTTTACTTTTTCTATTTTAATTTCTAATTTGTCAATAGCCAACTCTACATTCACCCTCTTATCTATTTATTTATTAAATTAAAAGGTTAAGCATAATTTTCATTTTTATCATTAATGTCATTATTTACTATATTATTTTCATCAGCATCTATCTTTCTTAAATCAATTCTCCCGAGATTATCAATACCAATAACCTTAACTAAAATATTATCATTTACTTTAACTATATCTTCAACCTTTGCAATACGTTTTTTAGATAATTTTGAAATATGGACCAATCCTTCTTTTCCAGGTAAAATTTCTACAAAAGCCCCAAAGTTAGTGGTTCGGGTCACTCGTCCTTTATATATATCCCCAACTTTGGCTTCTTTTACTAAACTCTCAATCATTTTCTTAGACTGTATTACCGAGTTTTCATCAATAGAAGATATAAATATTTCTCCATCTTCTTTAATGTCGATCGAAGCCCCAGTTGTCTCAATTATCTTTTTTATATTTTTTCCACTTGGACCAATAACTGTACCAATTTTGCTAGGATCAATCTTCATAATAGTTATCTTGGGTGCATGAATAGATAAATCTTTTTTCGGCTTTGAAATTACCTCATTCATTTTTTCTAAGATACTCATTCTTGCTTTTTTTGACTTTTGTAAAATATCACTCATCGTATTTCTAGAAACACCGGCGATTTTTAAATCCATCTGAATTGCAGTAATTCCATCGCTACTTCCAGCGGCTTTAAAATCCATATCTCCAAAATGGTCTTCTATTCCTAAGATATCAGTTAAAATCTCTACATTTTCATTTTCTTTTACTAATCCCATAGCAATTCCAGCTATCGGTCTCTTTATTGGTACCCCCGCATCCATTAGAGATAAACTTCCTCCACAGACAGTAGCCATAGAAGAAGAACCATTTGATTCTAAGATTTCAGAAACCACCCGAATAGTATAAGGGAAATCTTCTTCTAGTGGAATTGTAAATTTTAAAGCTTTTTCTGCCAATGAACCATGACCAATTTCTCTTCTTGATTGACCTCTTCTTGGGCTTACTTCCCCAACACTGTATGGCGGGAAATTATAATGCAGATAAAATCTCTCATAATCTTCTTCTTCTAAAGTATCAATAAATTGTCTATCTTTAATTGTACCGAGAGTAGTTAAAACCAAAGCCTGGGTTTGTCCTCTGGTGAATAAAGCACTCCCGTGTACCCGTGGAAGTACACCAATTTCGCATCTAATAGGACGAATATCATCTATTTTTCTCCCATCAATTCTGACTTTTTCTTTGATTATTAAATTGCGTACAACTTCCCGGCAAATATCATCAAAAATATGTTTCAAAAGAGATTTTTGTTCCTCTTCTTCTGTAGAATAAATTTCAGTAATATTATTAAATATTTCTTTTAATAATTCTTCTCGCTGTTTTTTCTCCTTAACGCAAAGAGCTTTCTTAACTTCTTCTTCAAAGTCATTTTTTATTTTTTCATATGTGGTATCCTTTTCTTTGGCTATTGCATTTGTAAAAATTTCTTTCTTTTCGACATCAGATTTTCCCAGAATATCTAATAATTTTTCTTGACCGTCGATAATTATTTTTATTGATTCCTGAGCTACATCTATTGCTTTTAGTACTATTTCTTCTGGCACCTCTTTTGCTTCACCTTCCATCATAATAATTGAATCTTTCGTACCAGCAATAACTAAGTCTAATTCACTATTTTCTAATTCTTCATTAGTAGGATTTACTACAAATTCATTATTTATCTTCCCTATCCTAACTGCTCCTATAGGACATTGAATGGGAATCTTTGAAATCCATAGAGCAGACGACGCCCCATTAATGGCAAGAACATCTGGTAAATTTTTTTGATCATAAGAAAGAACGGTGGCAATAATCTGAACATCGTTTCTATATCCTTTGGGGAATAACGGTCGTAATGGTCGGTCAATAAGCCTAGAGGTTAATATTGCATTTTTACTTGGTCTACCTTCTCTTTTAAAAAACCCTCCAGGTATCTTGCCTGCAGCATAAAATTTTTCCTCATAATCTACCAATAGAGGGAAAAAGTCAATCCCCTCTCTTGGCTCTTTAGAAGATACTACAGTTACTAGTACAGTTGTTTCTCCACAGCTGATTATTATTGAGCCATCTGCTTGTTTGGCAATTTCACCAGTTCTCAAATTTATTATTCTATTATTGTTTATATTAATTTTTATTTCATTAGATCCTAACATCTATATATACATTTCACTCCTTTTAATTCAAACATTGAATATTTTTTATGCAAAATATCATTATTACTATTTTCTTAAATTAAGGTCACTCAGGACTTTTCGGTACTTCTCGACATCTTTATTTTTAAGATAATTTAATAATCTTCTTCTTTTACCAACCATCTTTAATAAACCTTGTTTAGAATGAAAATCCTGCTTATTTTTATTTAAATGTTCTGTAAGATAGTTTATTCTTTCTGTTAACAATGCAATTTGCACTTCGGGTGAACCAGTATCCGTAGTGTGATGTTGATATTTTTTTATTATCTTCTCTTTATCTTCTCTAAAAATCATATTAATATCTCCTTTTGTTTTTTATAATTTAATTTTTATTATCAGTAAACTAAGCTATTTTATCATAAACAATTAGACTCTTCAACAAATGCTTGTTAGTAGTTACTTTACCTCATTTTCGCTATTTTCTATTCGCCAATGGTTTGCCTATGCCTTTCTTCCTATTTGGGGGAATCATGTGGTAGTATTAAAGGAGAAAGGTATCTCTAAAGGCAGAAATCATAAGATTTTTCTTGTCAAAGAACAAATTTAGTACAATTTTGGTTATGCATTAGCTATTTTTTATCAATTATATTTCGGGCAATTAAAATATCTTTTTCTATTTGTTTCTTTAGCAAAATAGTATTGGAAAAATATTTTTCATCTCTTATTTTTTGGATTATTTCGACATTTAAATATTTATTATAAATATTCTGTTTAAAGTCTAATATATGAATTTCTACAGTTCGATTTCTTTCATTAAAAGTAGGTTTTATTCCTATATTCATCAACCCATAATGTCTTTTATTATCAATAGTTATTTCTACCAAATAAACTCCATTGGCTGGTATATTTTTTTCAGAAGGGATATCAACATTAGCTGTAGCAAAATTAAGTAAACTTTGCCCCCTTCCCTTCCCAGGAACCACTTTCCCTGAAAATATTGGTTTATGTCCCAAAAACTTTTTAGCTCTTTCTATATCTCCAAAGCTAATATATTCTTTTATTTTGGTACTACTAATAACAGTATTTTCCATATTTTCGGGTTTTATTATATTGGCTGTAAAGTTATATAACTTCCCATATTTTTTTAAGCACTCAACATTTCCGTTTCCCTGGAAACCAAATCTATAATTAAAGCCTACAAAAAGTTCTTTTACCTTTAAGTCATCAACCAAAATCTTACTTACAAAGTCTTTAGGAGACATT
>Ga0190359_1002156_pt1 | contig 11874 bp, 19 predicted proteins | sample 48721823_MG_FD_161269 | JGI IMG/M metagenome (GOLD analysis project Ga0190359, IMG submission 161269) | Hydrothermal vent microbial mat bacterial communities from Southern Trench, Guaymas Basin, Mexico - 4872-18-2-3_MG | ecosystem: Environmental > Aquatic > Marine > Hydrothermal vents >...
AAAAAACCCCGGTGAACTTTTATACGCCGGGGTTTGAATTTCGGATTTAGTTTTGGACAATACTCAGGACCCCAACGAATGATAATTCCTTGGCTGATTCGGTTGATTTAGTTGATTGGGGCTATTGAACATTTCTCGTCCTATCTCTTAAAAGTATATTCTTAATATACCACGGAATTTTAAAAAAGTCAACTTTCTATTTTTTTATTTTAAATGGTTAAAAATTTGACAACAACAGCTATAAAAAATAAATGAATAATATTATCAGTAAGAATTACAGACCACGGCCCAAGCTCAATTGCAAATTTTTCAGAACCTTTAATTTTCATAAACCATATAACAAAATTAGTTCGATCCTGAATATAATGCTGAATTCCAATCAATACAATTTGCCACCACGATAAGGAACAGAACAAAAAAGGTACGCAATAAGTAATAGCATGAACTAAAGCTGGAAAAATCTTTGTCTTTTTATTCTTGGCCATCCAATCATTTTGAAGAATATAATCACCAATAAAATGAGCATAAATCCAATGCATATTTATCCTTCCTTAATAAGAATTTTATCTTTAGAAAAAGAATATTTCAACATACGAATTCCCATCATTTGTAATTCACGAATCGTGAATGGGTCATATGAATTACAAATAGTCACCGATTGAACATACTTATAATGATTATAATGAAGTTGTAACCGGTGATACAGATCGTATTTACTGATTTGGCCTATTAAATCATGTCCTCCCCGAGCTCGTTTAACTTCTACGGGATAAATCGTATCCTTACCCATATAAACCATATCCACAGCTCCATAGGAACCGCAAGGATGCTCTATATTATAAAGCCATAGGTCATCCTGTAGAATCTCTTTAAGCTGTTCCAGGCCTTCTATATGAATTCTCCGAACCAATTCAACCTGTTTAATCTTTATTTCAGATGAGTAAGATGAATCAGTAATGGTTTCATCCAACCATTTATTCCGAGAAATATTACCTGTAGTTAAAGCCTCTTTAATTTTCTTTAACTCGATTAACTGATATTCTTTTAAAGAATCGGGTTTACCACAAGACTTATATTCTTCCCGAATAATAGAAAAATACATACGAGTTTTTTCAAGATCACCTAATAAATAGGCATAATAGCAGAAAAAATAAAGGGGCTCTATCATAACTGATCCCTATTTAAGAATAGAATATTAATAGATCATTATTTTTTCTTTAATTTTAAAGATCCAAATACTATTATTTAAATATGGACAGTTTGTACTCAATTGAATATTATACTGCTGAAATAAAAATGTTAGCATATCAGGCACTTGTTGTCTATGTCTTATGTTTACTTTTCTTCCTTTTAATTTTTTTATTTATTTCTGTTAAAATAAGAAAGGAAAAGAAATAATGGATCCTAATACTGGGAAACTTCGTTCACTTTCTTCTGATGAATTTAATTTGTTATCTAAAATGGAAAAAGGTCAAAATTTATCTTCAGAGGAGGAAAAAAAGACAAAAGCATTAAAAGGACTAGAATTAGTACCAGAAAACCTTATAGAAGAAGCCAAACATGAATTAGGAGAAAAAAAAGAAACTTACGTTAATTTGAGTTCTGAATCAAAACTTGTTCAAAGGGCTAAGCGACAAAGAAAAAACAGAAAAAAAATAAAAAGAAAAATGGCAAAGAAGTCTAGAAAAATTAACAGAAAAAATTAAATATGCACTTGTAAGCAAAGAGGGGTCAGAAAAAGAGGTAAAAAGTGATTATAAAGTTAAAAAATTTTTGACAACATTCTGAGCTGCTTTTCTTCCCGGTTTATTTCGAGGGCTTTTTTTCCAAAATTTGTGGCCTCTTTCAACTTCTTTTCTTTGATGGGGCCCTCGTTTTGTTAGAGTGAGATTTGAAAGAGCATTATTTTCTTTATTTCCGTCTTTATGATCCACCTGTTCATCTGGTTTTAATAACCTTCCCAAAGAGTTTTCCATAATTACTCTATGAAGATACACATATCTACGATTTCTGTCTTTTCTTATTTCACCATTTGGATGGACTGGATCAGTCACACAATACAGATAACCGTTTCCTGTTCCTTTAACAACATCTAATATTTTAAATAAAGGTCTTTTTGACATATTATTTAAAATATTATTAATTAATTATTATGAATAATAAAGGGAAAAAATTTAGTCCTGTAACCATTTTTTAAAATATCAGTTCTGAGCACATTCTTAATAATATCTATTTCATAACCTCTTTTAATTAAAATTTTTAATAGAATTAAAACAATATATTTTCCTCTTACTGTTATGTTTCACAAAAAAAGTGGACCATGACAAGTATGCTCTTTTAGAGAATTTTCACACCGATATTTTTTCATTACCTTATATGTCCCTTACTTTTAAAAGGAGCCTATTTAAGACACCTTCTCCGCCTTTAAAATATGTTTTGTATAAAACCTGTGCGAAAGTTTATTTTCATTATAAGCAAACTTATATCGAACATAATCCTTTTTATTCCGTTTTGGAACGAAAGGTTTTCTGATCAATTTAAGTCCGGCTTCCTCAGGAGTACGGCCCTTTTTAATATTAATATTACAGTGTCGGCATGAACACACGCAATTTTTAAAAGAATTTTTTCCTCCTTGAGATTTAGGGAGCACATGATCTAATGTACGTTCACTAGGAGTACATTTATAAAGAAATTTATGATTATATTCATCATAATGCCAATATTGACAATAATTATTATCTCTTTCAAATATGGCCTCTTTACTGAAATTTATTTCTTCTGTTTTCGGATGATATCCTACAAACTTCAATACAGTAACCGGCACTATAAGATATTCCTGGAACACAAGCAACACCAACAATTTCATTTTTTTTCACAGACCTCACAGAGATTATTGCTCATTTACTTCTCCTGCCGTTCTAATTTATCATTTTTGCCACATTGTTTGTACCAAGGAGCAGATACTCCCCCTCCCTCAGGACCTCCAATAAAAGGAGTACCGTAACATGGACCAATATAACCACAATGACCACATTTATAAACCTCGCCATTTCTGTCATCCTTATGTCTACAGATTTTAAGAATTCCTCCCAGGATGTTTTAATAGGATTATTCATATTACTATTCTTCCTATCAAAAATATGCATGATCCTGATTTTTTATAATTTTTTTCATCCATTCTTTTTTTCTAATTTCCATTTTGGATTATACCTTGCTATAAAATCAAATCCAGGCAATTTCCATAAAATATTATATATTGTATTGTTTTCATTGGGATATCCCAAAGGACTATTAACTATACCTGTTGTTCCTCTATGAATTATTAATATAGCTCTTGAATCTCCTACAAGATGAATTCTAATATCTTCTAATAAAATAACTTCTTCTCCTATTTCCATAATTTACCCCTTCCTTTTAATTCTTTCCAAAGTCTTTTTCATAAATCCCCGCGAATTCTTGATACAATAATCCGGAGCTAAGAAAAAGGGACACTTTTCTCTATGCTCTGACAAAACGCCACATTCTCCAGAAGCAGGTTCATTTTTATCAATCCTAGCATCAAAGCTCAAACAAGCAGTTATACCACCACCATAAATTTGAGGGCAAGATATCATTTTCTACTCCTTTACATTAATTTCTCTATCAGCTGATTTTAAACAAGTAATTAAATCTTCACACTGATCTAATATTTCAGGTAAAGAAGATATGATTCTTTTTGTATAAGATAAGCCTTTGTGTGACACCGGTAATCCTCTTTTACCTACCATACCTGTAATTCCAGTATTTAAGTACTCTCGTAAAGACATAATGTGTTGTTCCAGATAGTTAACATAATTAAGAATATCATTTATTCTTTGTTCAATGATTTTAATATCTCTGTCTTTATTTTTTTCATACATTTTACAGGTATAATAGGGAACAACCTGCTCTTTCATTTCTATACAGAATTCTGTTTTGGGATTAAAAAAAGCGCACACGGCACAACAATTTTTACATATTTTTAAATTGTTCTTTTTGAATTTTTCTGTTCGTTGTTTATTCTCTTTCATTATTTTCATCTTTGATAGGCCCCTTTTCTTTTACAAATTTTTTATTAAATTCAGTAATTTTATTTCTAACAGTATTTTTTAATTTATCAAGTTCTTTGCTATTTCTAATATTTCAGTTAGACTTTTCATGAACTGTTTATATATTCAGATCTAGGATTTAGATATAAATTCTTTTCCCGGATTGCTTGAATTCTCAACACAAATGACCAGCCTATCCAGACCAAACTGTCTAAATCCTAGAGAAGAATCAGAAACAAAATAAAGCGGTTCTAATTTTCTACTCTGATTAACCATTATAATGGTGAAAATTTGATTCAGTTATATCATCTTTAATTTTATTCATTTCTTCTTGATTAAATTTTTCACCAATTATTTTAAATACGATATTTTTGTAATGTGCTATTCAAATTCTGTCTTTCAGATATAAAAGGACAGTTCAATGCTATGCTATTGTTTTCACTGCATTTCTTTTTAAATTTTAAATAAGAATTTAATTTTTATCACATAATTCTCTGCAAGCAGGTATTGTGGCATTCATATCATGATCAGGTTCGTATAAAAAACACTCAGCGCAACATTCTACTTTTTGAGTCTTAGTTATTCTTATTTCATTCTCTTCCTTTCCACATATTTTTTTAATCATAAAATATACTTACCTTTTAATCCCTTATTTTTATATAATGGCAATGGAACGATTTGAACCTCTATCTACTGATTATGATTCAGTTGCTCCATCAAATTGAGCTACATTGTTAGAAATTCGAACAATGTTATCCTTAGAATGACACAATATATCATAGGTTTTTAAAAATTTTCAAAGTCTTTATTAGCTTTTTCTATTAATTTTTTAGTTTCTTCTGATAATTTAGTCTCTGGATTCCATTCATAATTTTGAGAAAGTAATCCTGCTTTTTTATATAAATCAAACAGTCTCTTACAATTCTCTATATGATGAGGTAAAAAAACCTTTCCCCTTTTCATTTAATCCATTGTTTATTCTTAAACCACTTTCTTGTTCTTGAAGATGTTTAAGAAATATACTTAATTCGTTAAGTTTCTTTTTTCTTTCTTTATCCATGGTTTCTCAATTCTATTACTCATTAAAATGAAAATTATTGGATCTGATAGGTATATTAAATATATAGTATTATGGAAAAATTTATTAAAGTAAAAATAATGAGAGTGACCTCAATTTACTGATATAAACTTTATGCTGGTTGCAGTTTAATCAGTTTTGAATATTTATAGTATTTTGAAAAGAAGAAATAGGAGGAATTATTTTACATAATTGTTTAAATACGGAGACAATATATTTCAATGTATCAAAATCAAGTATTTTTATTGTATATACTTTTTGCTGTATAATGGGAACGACAGGATTCGAACCTATTAGGCCCTATGGCAATGAAATTACAGTCTATTTCAACTCTCCCCCGTTGGCGCGTCCCCTTATATAAAGGTTTTCAACTATATCAAAAATTTTAAAGAACTTTAATTTATGGTGAAGGACAAGTGACTCGAACACTTAAACCTTTCTAGGTAACGATTTTCAAGACCGTTGGATTACCAATTATCCTAGTCCTCCATTATGGGACCGGAGCGATTTGAATGCTCGACCCGTGCTTTAAAAGGGCACTGCTCTACCAGCTGAGCTACGATCCCATTTTTTAATAGCACCGGTCCGATTTGAACAGACGATCACTTCCGTATCAGAGAAGCACTCTTACCAGGCCAAGTTACGGTGCTGTAATGCTGCTGATCTGACTTGAACAGGCACTTGGTTTCCCGAACTAATTCCTAAAACTAGCACATCTTCCAGTTTCGTCACAGCATTTCCGGATTTTCAGTCTGGCAACTCGAACATGTCGGTCAGACAGCCATAAATAAAAAAAGACCCCACTTTTTCTTGGTAGGGCCTTTTGATTTCCTTAAATTCTATTTTTTTAGAATCAAATCATCATAGGTCCCATCCTAATATGCGGTTTGATTGAATAGAGTATACTGGATAAATACAATACATGTCTAAAACTATTCCTTAATAGCTCTATTCTCATCGTGTCCTCTGAAATCTTTATTTTACTCACTTTCAACCTCTCCACTCATGGAGATGGTTTGATGGTAAAAAATGTATTACCTATATAATATTTCAAGAAACCTTAAAAGTTAACAGAAAAAAAACGATTTTTATGGTCGTTTCCTACTATAACCCAGACCTATACCATAGCCCCTACCATAACCTAGACCCCTACCATACCCTCTACCATAACCTAGACCTCTACCATACCCTCTACCATACCCATAACCTGGAGGAACTTGAGCAAAATTATAAGGTATATTTTGTTCTGATCTCGGAACTTTTGTATAAGGAAGAATACAATAACCCAAGCCTCTTCCTGTCATTTGCCCCTGACCTAAAGGTCCCATTCCATCATAATTTGGCATAATATAACTCCTTCCATTTTTAAATTTATTTATTATATCAAATATTATGCCATCTCTCTAAGGTATTCCCATTTTCTTTACTAATTTGCTTGGGAAAGATTAATATGCAAAAAAAGGATGCAAAAATGCATCTTTCTAAAAGATAATATATTGCAAAAATGCAATATATTTAATTTAAAATGAGAGATGATCTGAATTTATATTTCTGGAACGACCTTTTCTTAGTAATGAAAAATTTTAGTATATAATTCCCATCACATTTTACAGAAAGTCTTTAAATATTTCTCTTAAATGAATACAAAGAGTCTTTTTATTATTTTTTAATGAATATATATTACCACACACAGCACAGACAATTGTATTTGGTTTTAAATCATGTTTTAATATCATATCATATGCTTTTTTAATTTTTTTTATTTCTATTTTTTCATGAACTTTTTTAACCTCTTCATATTCTTCTTTTGAAATTGATCCGGGATTTTTTATATATTTCTGAAATCTTTCAGTTTCTTTACCTCTCAATATCCGGAGTTTCTTTTATAGGAAGTGCCATAATTAATCCTAGATCAGACTCAAATAAATGGTTATCTGCTTGAAAGGCAGCGGCGGATTATAGGTGCAGGCTCGGGTAACGATCCCGGGATTGTAGGGATATGAGCCCCACCAAGTCACCTGACCTAAAGCCACCTACATTAATTTTTCAAAGAATCAAGAAATTTATAGGCTCCCAAGTCAAAGGCTCAATCAACTGAAGCTACATCGACTCAATCAAAAATGGTCCTTCACTTCAAGTCACGCACATACATCAACCATACGTACTAATTAAAAATAATACATTTATTTCTTAATTTCCTAAAAAATTTTTCTAATAATCTCTTTATTTTAATTTTTTAGTATGACACAAAAAATCTATATAACCGTTGGATTCCCTGGTTCTGGTAAATCTACATGGGCCAAAGAAATGGCAAGGGACCCAGAAACTGTAATAATATGCAAAGATAGCATCAGATATATGCTTAAAGGAAAATATATTTTTGATCCTATTTATGAACCTCTTGTTTCTGAAATAGTTAAAACAACATTTACTGATGCTCTCATGGCCGGATTTAATATTATTCTTGATGAAACTCATATCACAAAAGAAAAAAGAATTAAATATTTTCAACAACTTGAAGAATGTAGATTACCGGTCAATCCGGAAATTATTTGTGTTTGGTTTACTGAAAATGAAAAAAACTTAGAATATCGAATGAGAGATCCTCGAGGATACACAGACATTAAATGGAATGAAGTAATTTCAGCTATGAAGAATAAATTTGAAGAGCCCCTTAAAAAGGAAGGTTTTAACCAAATTATTAAAATCTCATCTCAAGATATCGAAGCTTCTCCTTGTGAAATTTAAAATGAAACTATCTGATCATATAAAAAGATTAGCTGTTAATTTAAGGGGGAAAATACCAAGGCGGCCTTTAGGAAAAACAGGATTTATGGTTCCTATTTTCAGCCTTGGCGGAGAAAGTTTAATTAAAATAAAAAATAAATATAATGAAGCTATTGAACTTATCCAATTAGCTTATGATATGGGAATAACATATTTTGATACTGCTCTTGATTATTATCCAAGTGAAATAAGAATAGGCGATGCTTTAAAAAGCGTTAGAAAAAATGTAATTATTGCTACAAAAACAGAAAACCGAACTCGGGATGGTGCTTGGAAGGATTTAGAAAAATCTCTTAATAATCTTAAAACTGATTATATAGATATATGGCAAATTCATCATATTGATCATTTAGATGAAGTTAAAACTATTTTGGGTCCTGATGGGGCCATTACTGCATTTGAAGAAGCTAAATTTCAAAAAATAATAAAATATATAGGAATTACGGGTCATTATGATCCCATTCCTTTAAAAAGAGCTATTATAGACTATTCATTTGATACTATTTTAATGGCGCTTAATGCAGCTGATATTCATAAAAACAGTTTTATTAAAAACCTTCTTCCTATAGCTGTAAAGAAAAATATGGGTATTATAGCTATGAAAACTTGTTCTAGAGGAAGAATTTTTGAACCCGTAAAACTTAATAATATGAAAGATGCTCTTAATTATGTTTTTACACTACCTATTTCTACAGCTATTGTTGGCCATGATAATATTAAGCAATTAATTGAAAATATTATTATTGCTCAAGATTTTAAACCTTTATCTAAAATTGAAATGAATGAACTTGAAAATAAAACAAAAGATTATTCTAATTTAAGTCTTTATTTCAGAAAAGGTTATGAAAAATTTAATCCATGGTGGAAACCATATGGTTTTAAATAAAATTAACAGGGATTAAAATTATGATTACAAAATCAGAAAATAAAAAATTAGAAAAAATAAAATAATTTAAAAAAAACCATAATATTAAAGAAATATTTTTAAAAAATAGGGTTGCCTCTTTATAACGCTTTAAAATCTGTAAAAGAATACTTAAAGAAAATTTAAAATATTAGATTAAAAGAATTGATAAGATTTACTATGAAAGCGAATTCAGCTCTGAAAATAGCTCACAATTATCTTCAAATTCTATTAAATTCTGAAAAAAGAGCCTCTGCTGCTGAAAAAGAGGTAGAAAAATTTTTTAGAGTTTTTCTTAAAGACACTCCTTTTTCAGGAAAAACCTATGCTGTTGGGGGTTATGTACGTGACCAGTATAGGAGTGTTTTAAAGAATGATCCTACAATCGAACCCAAAGATCTTGATATTGTTGTAGAAATGGATGGTGGGGCTGAAAAAATAACACACTTTTTAAAGAATAAATTTGATGATATTATTTCCACACCTGTTCAAATGGGCAATTATCCTATATGGCAAATAACATTCAAAAAAGATATTGAATACAAAAATAAAACCTATAAAACAAAAGGTGCTGTAATTGAATTTGCGGATACTATGGAAGAAGAATTTCCTGATGAAAAATCCAGACAACGAAAAGTAAAATATGCTCCCCTTAAAAAAGATATAGAACGCAGAGATTTTACTTTCAATATGCTATTAAAAGACCTGACTACTGGAGAAATTAAAGACTTAACAGGTTTATCAAAAAAGGATATAGAAAAAGGACTTTTAAGGCATATTACTCTTGAAATGTTAGATAAGAGATTTAAGGAGGATCCCTTAAGAATTATAAGATTAGCTCGTTTTGCGGCCATTTATGATTTGGATATTCCAAGATCAGTTCTAAGAATAGCTAAAAAAAATGCGGAACGAATTAAAATAGTATCAAGAGAACGAATAAGAAATGAATTAGAAAAAATAATGAAAGTAGGTAAAACAAAAAAAGCTATACAAATTTTAAAAGTTATAGGTATTTTAAAATTAATATTACCCGAAGTTCAAGCTTTAATAGGTATTCAACAAGGAGAAAAATATCATCAAGAAGGGGATGTATATAGACACACTCTTAAAGTTCTTGAAAATGCAAAACCCGGTATAGAAAATCAAATAGCAGCATTATTACATGATATAGGAAAACCTGTAACTCAGCAAATACTACCTGACAAAATTACATTTTATGAACATCACGATGCCGGCGCTGAAATAGCCCGAGCTATCATGAAACGATTGAAATTTGATAAAAAAACTACAGATAAAGTTGTTACTCTTGTCAGAAGACATATGGATCCTCTAAGAAAAAAAGATATGAGTGATAAAAATCTCAGAAAATATATTCGTGAAGTTGGTGATGAAATTGTTGATGCTGTGTTAGACCTTGCTCAGGCAGATGAATTAGGTCGACTCCCACCAAAGAATGAAATACCTGATTTAAAAGACAGAATAGAAAAAATTCGAAAAGCTCCTGTAAAAATCGAAAAAAAACCAATCCTTAACGGAAAAGAAATAATGGAATTGCTTGATTTAGAACAAGGGCCTAAAATAGGCCAAGCAAAAGAATATTTATTAGAACTCCAAGATGAGTATGCCTCAAAAAACGAAAAATTAACAAAAACAAAAGCAAAGGACCTCCTTCTTAAAAAATTTAAATAATTTTTCTTTAATAAAAATTTCCATTATTATATTCTTTATAAGAAATTAAATGGGCTTATTTAAAAAAAATGAAAAAGGAAAGAAAATGATAACAATTGAAGGATATCAACTCAGTCCGCATTTTAATTTGGATGAAATGGTTAGAACCTCTCATCGAAAATATCTATATTATAATAAAAAAGAATCAATAGAATATCTGGATAATTTACATGATTTATGTACACAAATCTTAGAACCTGTAAGAATTTTATTAGATTCTCCCATTATCATCAATTCAGGTTTTCGGTGTAAAAAACTTAATAAAATTATAGGCGGTTCTAAAAAATCTCAACATACTGTAGGAGAGGCCGCAGATATAGTTTTTCCTTTTTTAAATCAGTCTTTAAAAGAAATATATAATAAAATTGCCTTTTCAAGTATTAGATATTCTCAAATCATATATGAATTTGGACAATGGATTCATATTGGATTGCAGGATAATAATTTATATCCTGATAAAATGAACCAAAAATTAATAGCATACCGAATTAAAGGAAAAACTGTTTATACTTTAATTTCAGAACCTATTTAGTTAGTTAGGCGTATGATCCTTCTGATTCCCGATCAATATAATCGGTAGCAATTCCACAAGTACAATTCATACTAACACTGGTTATTGGAGGAAAAGCTGTTAAAGTAACTGTAGCATCTGCATCTGTTAAAGATACCCAATCTCTTATATTCCAGGTTAAACCAAATTTATCCTCATTCAGTCTTCGAGCAGCCATACTTCCTAAAGAACCGGTTACAGTAATTTCAAATTCACCGGTAGTATCAGTTACAATCGTATCACAAAATAATTTCATCATTAAAGGATAATCTGTTTGATAGCCATATTTAGAACCAGAAAGGTCTATTGTATCAAAGGGCCCTAAAACTACTTGTGATGCTGTATTGTTCACAGCAACTGTCTGAGTAGTTCTGTCAACTAATATAGTTGTTCCTACAACATCTACTTCTCTATATCGGTATTCATATGGAATCAGGTCTGGAGAAGCCATAAATATACTCCTTTTTTAATGTTAAATATATATTTTAGTATTAAATGATTATTATTTTTAAATGATTAAATTTTACGACCCATTAGCAAGTTTTAACTTTAAAAATTTTACCAAAAATAATATTATATATATCAGGAAAAGATAAATTTAAAATTTACAGGAATAAGGAAAGAAATGAAAACTTACACAGAGTGGGCGGGAAAGCCCACGAATTTATTCGTGGGATGAAAGCGAGCAATTAAAAATAATAGTTGATTTTAAAAACATAATATAGAAAACAAGCTCAATCTTTTAAATACTCCTTATCCT
>Ga0190359_1002159_pt1 | contig 11870 bp, 7 predicted proteins | sample 48721823_MG_FD_161269 | JGI IMG/M metagenome (GOLD analysis project Ga0190359, IMG submission 161269) | Hydrothermal vent microbial mat bacterial communities from Southern Trench, Guaymas Basin, Mexico - 4872-18-2-3_MG | ecosystem: Environmental > Aquatic > Marine > Hydrothermal vents > Microbial...
AAAATTGATGGACGAATCTATTGTATAGAATCGGTAAGTGAGGGAGCAGCAGGAACAGTTTACACACAATATACTTATTCTACCATTAAAAACGGTAGTCTTATTATGGTGAGTTGTGTTATTCGGTATCCGCAGTGTATAAACTATAGTGAGCCGTATAGAACTGAATGTGCAAACGAGCGCGAAACCTTTGATTTAGACAAGATAATAGGCTACATTGTTAAAAATCTGAGTGTTAAGAAATCTGAATAGAAAAATATAGGCTCTGAGGAATTTTTTAACCAGAAGGTTGAGGCTTTAGGTATTATTATAATAATAAATAGACGTCCTAAAGGAAGAGCTTGTAAAATGGAAAATTAAACTATAGAAAAAATAGGATGTGTCCCCATTAAATACATGCGTAGCATATTCAGGGCGCGGCGGACTGAGCGTAAGCGAATTAGTTGACGGTTTCCAAATAGCTGATGTTTCTGGGTAAGAGTCTTTTTACCATCAGCTAAAGCTATATAGACCAATCCCACTTTTTTCTTTTCCGTTGCTCCTCCCGGACCGGCAATACCGGTAATGCTAATCCCTATGTCACTATGGCAGCAGCTTCGCACACCTTCAGCCATTAATTGAGCAACTTGTTCGCTGACTTCACCATATTTTTTAAATATAGAGGAGATTAGGTTATAATTAAAATAATTTCATTTAGATTTTTATATAAGGCATCGATACTTTTTCGTTTAGATTTTTGATGAGGCAATTCGCAGAATTGAATTATAAAACTTAATTTGATAAACTAATAAAGTTAAAATTGTAAGATTAAAATATGGAAAAGGATATAAAAAATTGAGAAACTTATTAAATAGAGATATTCCTCTCGTTACAATTTTTTTATTAGTAATCTTTCTTATAACTTCTTCAGTAGCCTTGGCTTGGGAAGATTGTCCTTTTGGACTAATTAATGATCCTTATCCGGGAGAGTGTTTGCGTTATGTAGATGCTGACAATGATGGTATTTGTGATTTATCTCAACTTGCTCCAGGAGATAGGGAAGTCCTTAATATCACTTCTGAAATGAAATATAAAAATGATGTTAAAACCTTAACCCGAAATTATAATTTTTTGCCAATTTCTTTAATTCTGATATTTTTTTACGCCTTAAGTTCTTTTCTGGTTAGGAAGAAAGTCATTAGTTTGGTTAATAATAGGAAAATCTGGAATTTTTTGCTTTTAATTACTTTTTTAATATCTGGAATTTTAGGAATATTATGGGTAATAAGATTAGATTTTGGGTGGAGAATTTCCTTGCCATTTAGTATTTTGTTTTGGCATACAGAAATAGGAATTGTTATGATCGTTATATCTGTATTCCATATAATCTGGCATTGGCCTTATTTTAAGAAAATATTTAAATTTAAAAAAATTTGACATTATGTTTTTCTTATTATTCCGATAAATTTATATTATTTGGGAAACTATTAAATGAACACCAAAAAGAAACAATAAGAACCCGCAGATTTTTTTAAAAATTTCAAATGTTTTGGGACTTTTAATGAGCTTTTTAGGGAGAGAACTAGCTAAAATTCCAAAGATAATAAGAGGGGATATTATAGTACCTACCCCAAAAGAAAATCCCAGAAGAGCACCTTGCCAAAAATTTTTAGAGACTAAACTTATATATACCAGAATACCAAGAAGTGGAGCACAGGGCAGAAGACCAATTATTATTCCCAGAATAATTGAACTTCTAACATCATTTTCCACAGTGTATTTTCTTGAGATTTGACAAAGATGAAGGTTTGGATTTTTGCCCAGCAAAATTAATATCCCAGATAAGGAAATAAATGTCCCCCCGATAATGTAGATAGTCAGACCATATTTATCGAGTGTGGTAGTTAATATTTCACCAAAAAGTCCAGCCAGTGTTCCTAATAATACACAGATAAAAGCCCGAGATAAAGAAAAGATTAAAACAGATTTAAAACCTTTTCGTCCACTATCTTGAGTACCAGCAATATAAGATAATACAATAGGGGTGCAGAAAAATAGACATGGGCCGAAGGCCATAGATATTCCTATGGTAAATAATTCAATAATATTTATCATTTTATCAACTCTTAAAATTAATATTTTCCTGATATTTATTTTTTAATTTATAATTTTTTAAGGAAGATTAGATTTTTTTATAATTATATTTATTTCAGTATTTAAAGGAGGTATAACTTCAGGATTTATCTCATATCCAGATTCTCCAGATTTTCTTTTAAATAATTGACGTAGTGTTTTCTCCTCTACCGGGAAGAATGGGCAACCCTGACAACTGTTTGCAGGTTCATTACTTAATACGATTTGATCAAAAATGGGATTACCTAAAAAGATGAAATGGTGTAATTTTAAAAGATCTTTTTTATCTTTAGTAGTAACAATTTCGTTTGATTTAATTATTTTAAGTTTATTGCCCTCTCTCCATTGAATGAAAAGCTCCCATTTTGTTTCCGGCGTTTTAATATCCGTATTTTCTGCTTTTTCCTCATAATAAAAATCATTCCAATATTTCCAATCCAAAAGAGCAAGAGATAGCTGCAAATCTTTTAATCTTGCCTGTGTAATAATCGCCGTATCATCTTTTAACCATTTGTAACCATCTACATAAATTAAAAATTGTACCCAGCCTGTACTTTTTGCAACCTTACCTGAAAAACGAATTTCATCCTTATTTTTATCGATTATAATATTTCCAATTCGGTAGATATTTTCTTCTATTATCTCTTGAGTTGTTTCAGGAGTTACCAGTTTCACCTTTTTATCTTTAGTATTTAAGATGTAAAGATTATAAAATATTACAGAAATCGTTCCCATAATTAGTAACAGAAAAATTATTAATAGATTTTTCGTCTCTTTTTTCATTTTTATTTTCCAGCCAGTATGTTTGTGTTTTTGTCCTAAAACTCCTAATATCTTTTCAATCCAGAAGGGGATACTTAGTTTTTAAACAATCTTTCTAGTTTTTATAAGTGTATATCATTTTAATAGTGGCTTGAGATGTTTTTTCGCATATGCTATATTATATACAATTAATCCCACGATATAAAGAAAAATTCCTTTTATTTTTTCCAATCTGTAAAAAAGTAAGATTTATCAATCTGAAGGGCATAATATCACGAGGGTGCCTATAATTACCTATGATATACTTAGTAAAGATAGAAATAGAAAACGATTAATAGCATATTAAAAATAAAGAGCTAGTACTAACTTAAAATATGTACCCTTAATAGAGAGCATTACAATATAGCAAGGATAGTTGTACAAACTCTATAATGGAAAATATTTTTATGAGTATTAAAGTTGTAGATTATAAATTAAAGTTTGTCTTAAAAATTATTGCATTTCTATTCATAATCTTTTTAGTAGTATTAATATTCTGGCAAAATTCTTTTTCTTCATCCAATATTACTCTTAATGAGGAAGGGTTGATTGAGGCGAAATATTATTCTACTTTGCAAGATAAAACTGTCCAGTGCCAGCTCTGTTTTAGAAAATGCATTCTCATGGAAGGAGAAAGAGGGTTTTGTCTGACAAGAGAAAATATTGAAGGGAAATTATATTCTTTAGTGTACGGTAACCCTGTAGCTGTGCATATTGACCCGATTGAAAAAGAGCCGATGTACCATTTTTATCCTGGGACTGATTCGTTATGCCTGGGTACAGCGGGTTGTAATTTTAGATGTTTAAATTGTATTAACTGGCAATTTGCTATTCAAAGCCCCGAAGAAGTAGAAACTATTTCTTTATCACCAGCTGAGGTGGTACAAATGGCGATACAACACGAGATACCAACTATTTGTTTTACTTATAATGACCCTATTGTACTTTATGAATATGTATATGATACAGCTAAACTGGCGAAAGAAAAAGGTCTAAAGGTTTCCTTTCATAGCAATGGTTCCATAAATCATGATCCTCTGGTAGCACTTTTAAAATATGTAGATGCGGTTGCTATTGACATTAAAGCATTTAACCCAGAAATTTATAGGCAGCTGACCGGCGGTGAACTTTCCCCGGTACTTGAAACCCTTAAGATAATTAAAGAAGAAAAAGTATGGTTAGAAGTAATCTACTTAATTATTCCAACAATAAATGATGACTTGGAAGATATTAAAGAGATGTGTCTTTGGATAAAGGAAGAATTGGGCGAAGATACACCTCTTCATTTTTCCCGTTTTTTCCCGGCCTGCAAATTAACAAGGTTGCCTCCCACTTCCCTAAAGTCCTTGGAGAATGCTTGTAAGATTGCCCAAGAGATAGGCTTACATTATGTTTATATTGATAATGTTCCTGGAAATCAAAATGGTAATACCTTTTGCCCTAATTGCGGTAAGTTACTTATCCATCGAGTACAATTCTTAATATTTGAAAATAATATTGAACATGGAAAATGTAAGTTCTGTGGATATGATATTCCAGGATATTGGAAAGAGTAAATATTGAAATATTAATATTAAAATATTGATAAGGAGGTTTTCTCAATGTTGTTGAGAAATAAAAAAATATTATTAAGAATGGGTGTCTTGGTTATTTTTTGCTTAATTTCACTTAATTATATCATTATCCAGGGTATTGCTTTGGGAAGCACGGCTTCCTCAGCCAATCTACTTGACTGCGAAAATCCATTTATTTCTAAAGAAATAGCCCTACTCTTTCAAGATAATTTTGAAGATGGAATAAGCGAAAACTGGGAGCTTGAATCAGGATGGGAAATTAAATCGGAAAAAGATAATTATGTTTTAAGTGGTTCTGGACATCGCTGGGCTTGTCCTCATGTCAGCGGATGGACTGACTATACCATTAAAGCAGATATTAAAATCATTAGAGGGGGTTTACATTTTAATATTAGATATAATACAGGAGAAGTATCTTCGAGATATTTCTTGGGAATTCGTCAAAGTGCTTTATATTTGAGTAAACAGATAGGCGAAGATTTTTTTGACTTGATTGAATTGTCTAAATCTCTTAATTTGAAAAAATGGAATAAATTTAAAATATCGGTAGAGGGGAATAACATAAAAGTATATATTAATAATACATTAAAGATAAATTATAACGATGATGATATTGCCATTCGCACTGGGGGTTTTGCTTTTGAAACTTTAGATAAATCCCGTGTCGATATTGATAATATAAATGTGACCGGGGTAAAACTAGTCCAAAAAGTAAAGTGGGTAAAAACTGGGGGGCCTATTGGTGGTTTAGGTTATGATATTAGGATTCATCCTCAAGATAAAAGGATTATGTTCGTGACTGATAATCCGAGTGGGGTTAATAAGAGCTATGATGGGGGAAATACCTGGGTACAGAGAAATGAAGGTATAACTGTTAGGTCAGGATCCTCCGGGGATGGTATTCCTATTTTCTCTCTGTCCATAGACCACAATAATCCTAATATTGTCTGGGCTGGAACTCAGGGAATGAAAGGAATTTTTAAATCTACAGATGGGGGAGAAACATGGACAAAGAAGGATAATGGTATAGAAGAATGGAACGAAATTAGTATTCGTAATTTTGGTATTCACCCTCAAAATTCTGATATTGTTTTCGCTGGAACAGAGATTTCCACAGGAATTTTAGGAAAAGAATTCGATAAGGCTAAAGGAAAGATTTATAAGACCGAAGATGGTGGTGAAAATTGGCACTGTGTTTGGAAGGGGGATAGCTTGGCAAGATTTATTATCTTTGACCAGACAAATCCGAATATAATTTATGCCTCTACGGGAATTTTTGATAGTGAGGCATATAATAATACCGGAGTTGGAATTCTAAAAAGTACTGATGGAGGAAATACTTGGAAACAAATTAACAATGGTATAACTAATCTTTTTGTAGGATTTTTGGAAATGCATCCTCGAAATCCACGGATACTTTTTGCTGCAGCAGGAATGAATGCTTCAAGTAGCAGGGGGGGAATTTATAGAACTATTAATGGAGGAGAAGATTGGAAGCAGGTTCTTTCTGGATATGTATTTACTGTGGTTACTTTTAGTCCTTCTAATCCGGACATTATCTATGCAGGTAGTAGTGGAGCATTTTATCGAAGTGAAGATGGAGGCGATACTTGGAAGAAATTTACCAAATCTAATGGAAACTATGGTCCTCCCGGTATTAGGGCGGGAGTTCCTATTAGTGCTGTAGTTGATCCTGATGACCCGATGACTATTTTTGTAAATAATTACGGTGGTGGTGCTTTTAAATCTACCGATGGAGCAAGGACATGGGAAGTTTCAAGCAAGGGTTATACCGGTGCCGATTTATTCCGGATATGTATAGAATCTGGTAATTCCGATATAGTTTATACAATTGGAAGAACCGGGCCTTTTAGAAGTTTTAGCGGGGGTCAGGGTTGGACGGGTTTACAATTTGGTCCTGCTAATGAAGCTGAATGGAATACCATAGCGATGAATCCTTCTAATCCGAAAGAAATTATTATAGCTGATGAACATACTGGACATATTTATAAAAGTAGAGATGGAGGGAATAAATGGATAATAGTCTTTGAACCCGATAAGAATATTGGTGATGTCCTTAATAGACACGGATTTAAGGCAATAGCTTATGCGCCTTCATCACCGAACATTATTTATGCTGGTATGAGAAAAGGAAGACGTTCAATCGATGGGGATCTATCTCCCGGCCCTAGTTTTGGCATGTATAAATCAACTGATGGAGGTAACACTTGGAAAGAAATAAACTCTGGTCTTGATACACCTCTTATTAATATTAACTGTATTGCAGTTCATCCTATAAATTCTGATATTGTCTACATCGGTACCTGGCGTGACGGTGTTTATAAAACCACCAATGGAGGAGAAAACTGGGAGCCAGTAAACGGTGGACTTGTATCATTGGATGTGCGCAGTTTAGCTATCGATACAAAAAATCCAGAGGTAGTTTATGCTGGAATGGCTGAAGGAGCTGGGATTTTTAAAACTACCAATGGCGGAGAATATTGGGAAGGAATAAATTCCGGGATTCAAGTGGAATGTCCTTCATTTTTACAGAGGGTTGGACAGGTAAAGCCGGGGGTGTCGCTGACAAAAACAAAAAGACTTACCGGCAAAGATTATTATTCCATCCCCTGGACCAACATTAAAAGTATTGTAATTGACCCTATAAACTCAGAAATTATTTATGCTGCGGATTACTCTCTTGGCGTATATATGTCCACAGATGGCGGTATATCCTGGAACACTATAAATGATGGCCTTTCCACAAAGGCAGTAAACTCTATGGCAATATCCGCTAATGGTAAAATACTTTATGCGGCAACCTCTGGCGAAGGAGTCTTCCGTCTTGATCTTGGTGAAAGTAAAATAGGTAGTAGTAAATTTAATCAAAAGACAGAAAATAATAAGATTAACAGTTTATTGGATCAATTAAGAGAAAAGCATGAAAAGGGTGAAGATAAAAACTAATTACTGCAATTTCAGGTCAGATGAAGCCAATAAATTAAAAATAGAACAAACATATAGACCGATAATGTTTTTTTATAATCACAAGTAAAAGAATATTATAGGCATAACCATATAACTATATGTATCTACATATTTTTTTTCTTATAAGGAGCGATGAATCTAATTTATCTTCAATTACAAAAATAATTTGAGGTAAGTAATGTTGAAAAAAAGTCTTATTTTTGCTCTATTATTGAGAGGTTTTACCTCACTTATTATTGAAGTTTTATTAATCAGGGAGCTTTTAGTAATTTTCTCTGGTAATGAACTATCTATTGGAATTATATTAGCCAACTGGCTTTTCCTTATTGCCCTGGGAAGTTCTGCCTTGGGAAAATTTGCTGATAAAGTTAAATGCAAGATAGAAATATATGCCTTCTTGCAGTTAATTATTTCTATATATCTTCCTTTTGCTATTTATCTTTGCCGGACTATAAAAAATATTATTGGAGTTATTCCCGGTGAAGCTGTGGGAATAATTCCCATTATTTATTGTTCATTCTTAATTCTGATACCTTTATGTATAAGTGACGGAGCTCAATTTAGTTTTGGATGTAAAATATATTCTGATTTTTCCGGGAAATCTTCTACCTCTATCGGGAGGGTATATATTTATGAATCGATAGGAGCAGTAATAGGAGGGCTTGTTTTTACTTACTTTTTTATACCTTTTTTTAATTCTTTACAAGTAGCATTATTTATTGCTATTTTAAATTTACTTTCTGCAATACTTTTGTTTATCTTGTTTAACAAATGGCATTCTGTACCCAAAATACATGGTATCAAAATATCATTTTCTAAAACGATTGCTTGTTTTTGTCTGACATTTTTGATCTTAGGAGTATATCTCTTGATTTCTAATCAGGCAAATAAAATTCATTGGGATATGCTTAATAAGCAATGGGGAGGACAGGAATTAATTCATTATCAAAATTCAGTATATAGCAATATTGCTGTTACGACAAGAGAAAACCAATTTAACTTCTTTTCTAATGGGATACCTCTCTTTAGTACACCAGTTCCAAATATATTCTTTGTAGAAGAATTTATACATATCCCCTTATTATTTCACCCTTTTCCCCAGAATATTCTTTTGATCAGTGGTGGGGCAGGTGGTGTTTTGAATGAAATTATTAAATATCCTTCAGTAGAAAATATCCACTATATTGAGCTTGACCCTCTGATTATTAAAGTGGTTCAAAAATATGCTACTCCCCTTACTGCGGCTGAGCTAAACAATCCCAAAGTAAAGATTAAATATACTGATGGAAGATTGTGGGTTAAGGGACCAACTCGTAATTATGATGTAGTATTGGTTAATCTTCCTCCACCCTCAACCTTACAGTTAAATAGATTTTATACGGTAGATTTTTTCCAAGAGGTTAAGAGCGTATTAAGCCAAGATGGCATTATAGCTATTTTAGCTCCCGGTTCATTAACTTATTTAAATGAGGAGTTAATTAATTTAAATAGCTGTTTCCTTTTGTCTTTAGGAGAAGTATTTCCTTATACTCGAGTTATTCCCGGGGATGTTAATATGTTTCTTGCCTCATCAGACAAAGAAATATTAAATATTGATGAAAATAAAATTGTACAAAGATTTATAGGGTATAATTTAAAAACAAAGTTATTTACCGAACAATACATTAAGTATAAATTAGATCCTGATAGATTGAAATGGTATATAAACACCATTTCATCTTCTTTATCTGACTCTAAAAAAATTAGGATTAATTATGATCTCTCTCCCAGCGGAGTATTTTATAGTCTTGCTTTTTGGAATACCCTTTATTCTCCAGGACTTAATGGTCTTTTCAGATTAATAGAAAGAATAAATCTTAAAACATTTTTATTGCCTCTTTTTTTATTTATTTTAGTATTTCTTTTAATAAGGTCGAAAACTAATAAGTTAAAAAAAGCCTCTCTACCCGTTGCTATTGCAACTACAGGTTTTGCTGGGATGGCTTTTCAGTTATTAATAATTCTTACTTTTCAGTCATTTTACGGTAATATCTATCATAGGATAGGTCTCTTAACTACTGCTTTTATGGCAGGTCTGGCTTTGGGAAGTATAATTATGAATAATGTTATGGAAAGAGTAAAAAATAGATTATCATTACTAATTAAATTCGAAGGTGTTGTCTTACTATATTCTATTTGTCTACCTTTTTTATTAATCTCTTTCCATCTATACCTTTGGAAGTCATGGGTATTTTCTTCTGTTCAGGTCTTACTTCTTTTGTTAAGTTTAATTTCTGGAGTATTAGTGGGTGTAGAATTTCCTTTAGCCAATAAAATATATTTAAAAGATGTAAATAAAGTTGGTTTTGTAGCAAGCAGACTTTATACAGCAGATCTTATTGGAGCTTGTTTGGGGGCTCTTATCGTTTCAGTAGTAATGGTCCCTGTATTGGGGACTTTATCTACCGGTATCTTTATAATTATGATTAATTTAACTAGTTTTATATTAGTGATTAGTTCGAAGAACATTTAATTTATATACTTTTTCGGATTCCAGTAATTTTTTGTATATAAGATTTGCCACTTTTCATAATTAAATATGAAAAAAGAAGGATTTTTAAATAATAATGTAGAATTATATTAAAGTATTAAAATGCTAAATTTTTATAAAGAAGGGATAAGAAAAAATAATTATGCAGAAAAAAACAATCTTGAAGTTGTTAACGACTTTATTCTTGCTAATTTTTGTGTTGTTTACAGTTATTTTTTCGATAGAGAATACGGCCGAACAATATGCCCAGAATCTAGGTATAGAAAAAAGTGCTATAAAAATTATCTCCAGATTAGATAGAGATAATCACTTTGATGAACTGGAAAAAGATTTTATCACCTGGCTTGCCTCTCAAGATAAAAAATCTCAGTTTAAGTTAGCCTTTAAATATGCCTTTGATGGGGAAATCAGTGCTTTGGAAATATCGGAAATCTTATCTGCTCCTTTATCTAAAAAAGAGGAAAAAACTACTAGCAAAAAATTAAAAATAGAATATCTAACGCTGGATGATTTTGAGAATAAAAAAGTTACAGAAAGAAATAATTGGTGGCTTGGAAATAATATTTATCATACAATTGATGCAAAAGGGAAAGCATATATTGACCATAAAAATGGAGTTGAAACAAATGGTTCATCTTTATGTATTGAATATAATATACCAGAATTTAATTTGTCATCAGGTGGACATGGTGGAGAAGTTGGTACGAGATTACATATAGAAAATTACAAAAATGAAATAGTTAAATATGATGGAATAACTTTTTTTATTAAAACCACTGATGTAAAAAAAATATTTACTATCGGAATAAGCGAAGAAAAAAACGAAGTATCTGAACATTACGAAAAAGATATTATAGCAAAAACTGATGGGTGGAGAGAAGTTAAAATTCCGTTCAGCGAGTTTCTTATACATGAAGAACTTGCTATAGATAACATACTGGAATTAAAGGAAGTAGTTAGAATAGGTTTTGCGGTAATAGATTTATATGAAGGTTCAGATAGGCAGGGAAAAGTCTGGATTGATAGAATTGCTTTTTATAAAGAACACAAAAAAGATATTTTAGTAAGTTCTCACCAAACTGATACTCAAAAAGAGGTTATCTTTAGTTTTGAAGATGGAATAAGAAGTGAATATGGAAAATGGAATATAGGTACTGACAATAATGTTTGTGGAACTGGAACTATTCAAAAAGTTTATATTGACCCAGATTGTGGGGCCAATGATACAACTTCCTCACTTTGCACTGAAGTTGTAGAAATGACACAAAAAAGAGACGGCACTGAAGTTGAAACTCATACCGAGCTTATGATTAAAGATTTGGATTTATCACAATATACAGGAATTGGTTTTTTTATAAAAACTACTTGTTTAAAAAAACAAATTGCTCTAATTTTTACTGAAGGGTATAACGAAAAAGAAGAGTGGTGTATAGAATTTAACCCAACTAGTGAATGGAGAGAAGTAAAAATACCATTTAGTTCGTTAGAATTTAGTCCTGTACGTGATATTATTGACCAAAAGCTTGATCTTTCTAAAATTAGTGAAATTTTTATTGCCCAATATGGTCCATTATCAGAAATTAGAGAAAAATATAAGATATGGATAGATGAAGTTAGTTTATATAAAGGAGAAATAAGGCTTTCTAAAAATATAGAGGAAAAAGGTGATAATTTTAAGAAGGCTGCCGTCTATAGAGGCGAAGACTCCCAAGACCTCAGCTTCTCCATCGAAGACCTCCCCAAAAGCAAAAAGCTAGCCTCTCACGAAGCCCTCTATTACCAGAAGCTATCGGGTAACACCGTCCAGTGTGAACTATGTCCCAACAGATGTACTTTGGCCGAAGGAGAGGTCGGTGATTGTAACA
>Ga0190359_1002161_pt1 | contig 11866 bp, 7 predicted proteins | sample 48721823_MG_FD_161269 | JGI IMG/M metagenome (GOLD analysis project Ga0190359, IMG submission 161269) | Hydrothermal vent microbial mat bacterial communities from Southern Trench, Guaymas Basin, Mexico - 4872-18-2-3_MG | ecosystem: Environmental > Aquatic > Marine > Hydrothermal vents > Microbial...
TGGTGTTAATGTTGAATACAAAGTTGGAACCATGATTGAAGTGCCAAGAGCAGCACTTACGGCTGACGAGATTGCCAAGTATGCAGATTTTTTCAGTTTTGGAACAAATGACTTAACTCAGATGACTTTTGGTTTTTCAAGAGACGATATTGGGAAATTTTTGCCGATTTATCTGAAAGAAGAAATTCTAAAGGATGATCCATTCAAGACCGTTGATGTTAAAGGCGTTGGCAAGTTGATGAAGTTTACTTTAGATAATGGAAAAGCAGTTAACCCAAATCTTTCAGCAGGAATCTGCGGTGAACAGGGTGGCGAACCAAGAACTGTTGATTTCTGCAAGAGAATTAATTTAGATTATGTGAGTTGTTCGCCTTATAGAGTGCCAATAGCAATCTTAGCAGCAGCCCAAGCAGAAATCAGAGAAGAAAGCGAAAATTAATTTTTATTTTTTTGCAATTAATCTTTTTGTTTTATCTTTTCTTTAAACCATTCAACTGTTGATTTTAGCCCTTCATCAATGTTAATCTTGGGTTCCCACTTAAGTTCTCTTTTCGCTTTTTCATAACTCAACACGCTTTTTCTTACATCTCCTTCCCTTTCGGGTTTATAACATGGAGCTTTCCTGTATCCTGTTAATTCTTTTAGGATTTGAAATAATTCAATGACAGAAGTTCCTTTAGCAGTAGAAATATTGAATATTTTTCCATCCCCGTTTTCCATTGCTTTTATGTTTGCCTGTGCAACATCACTTACAAAAACATAGTCTCTGATATATTTTCCATCACCAAAGATTATAGTATTCTTATTTTGAAGCATTCTTGATGAGAATATTGCAACCACTCCAGCTTCTCCGCAAGGATCCTGTCGTGGACCGTAAACATTGCTATACCTTAATATAGTATAGTTTAATCCAAACTCCCTCTTAGCGAACCTTAAATAATTTTCCACGGAAAATTTTGCAATTGCGTATGGAGATACTGGTTTTGGGAACACTTCTTCTGTTGTAGGAAATGTTTCTGCTTCACCGTAAATTGCTCCACCAGTTGATGAGAATATGATTTTTTTAACTCCTGACTCAATGCTTTTCTTAATTAATTTTAAACTTCCGATTATGTTTACTTGCGCATCCTTTACTGGTTCTCTAACAGAATTCGAAACGCTAATCTGCGCAGCTAAATGAAATATATAAGAAAAGTTATTCTCTTTAAACAAATTGTTAAGCAATCTTTCATCATTGATATCTCCGCAAACGAACTTTGCTTTTTCGTTAATGTTTTCTCTTTTTCCTGTCGACAAATTATCAATAATAAAAACTTCAAATCCTTTCTCAATTAATTTATCGACAATGTGTGAACCAATAAATCCTGCACCCCCAGTTACTAAAACTTTCATCTTCTATTCTAATATGATAGCCGGTTTTCCTGGACTCGCATTTTGCTGTTTCTTCCTTTCTAAATCACTGTTTGCTTCAAATGTTACCTCAATCTCGCAGTCAAGCCCGCTCCTTAGCTTAATGCTTTCAATAGTTATCATATACGCATCAATTTCTTCATTCCTTTCAAACATCGGTTGATTAATCAGTTGTGGATTCTTCATGAAGTTATTTGCCACTGTTAAAGCCGCTTTGCCGTACTTTTTGAAATTGTTATTCTTCATCACTTTTTCAACAATTTCTTTGTAGTTTTCTTTATCTTTGAATTCTCGTTTGATAAAATTATACAAATCATATTTCCATTCTTCCGCGAGGATAATTTTTACCCTTCTAACTTCTTTATTGACAAGTTTCTTAATGGTTCTTATATCTTCAGCGGCATTCTTATGTAATGAAACTAAAAACTCAATTTTATTATCAATCAAACTTTCATTATACTCTGGCCATTTTTCTAACGAGATAAATGTATCATTACCAAGTTTATGCCACAGTTCTTCCGCGATATGCGGTGTTATTGGAGAAATTATCTTGAGCAATTTTTCAATGCTATCTCTCAATACTTGACTATTAATATTATTTCTTCGAATGTAAGTGAACACCTCATCACTTATCTGCATAATCTTTGCTGTTGCGAGATTGAATTTAAAGGTTTCGAACATCTCTGTAATTTCCTTAATTCCCCTATTAATCACGCTTAAGATATACCTGTCATAATTGTCCAATTCTTTTCTATTGTTATTTTCAAGGAGTTCTTTAGCGGATATGATGTTGTTGTAAAGTTTGATTAAAAATTTGTAGGTTCCTTCAGCAGCTCTATGACGCCAATCGAGTTCTTTCTCAGGAGATGCAGCGAATAAAATGAATAATCTTGAAGTATCGGGTCCATATTTTAGATTAAATTCTTGTGGGTCAACAACATTTCCCAAAGATTTTGACATTTTTGCTCCATCTTTAATTACCATGCCTTGGGTTAACAATCTTTTAAACGGTTCTTCAAAATCAATTAATTTAAGGTCATATAAAACTTTGATAAAGAACCTAGAGTAAAGTAAATGCAACACTGCATGCTCGATCCCCCCAATGTATTGGTCAACAGGCAACCAGTACTTCACTTTTTCAGGGTCAAAAGATTGCATATTTTCTTTGGGACTTACATATCTTAAAAAATACCACGAAGAATCAAAGAATGTGTCCATGGTATCAGTTTCCCGCCGGGCATCGCCGCCGCAATAAGGACATTTTGTGTTTACAAAACTCTTGGATGTTTCAATAGGATTCCCCGAACCCGTGAACTCAACATCTTCAGGTAATTTTACCGGAAGATTTTCTTCTTTTTCAGGCACAAGCCCACAGTTTTTACAATAAATCATAGGGATAGGAGTGCCCCAATATCTCTGCCTTGAGATTAACCAGTCTCTTAGCTTATAACTTGCGGTTTTGCCGCCGCATCCCTTTTTTTCCAAGTACTTCTGAATCTCAGAAATAGCTTCAAGATTGTTCATGCCGTTGAACTTTCCACTGTTTACTAAAATTCCTGGTTCAGTGTACGCTTTAATCATTTTCTTGGCGTCAAGTTCATAATCCTCAGGTTGAATAACCACTTTTATTGGCAGGTCATGCTTCTTAGCGAACATAAAATCTCTCTGGTCGTGAGCGGGAACAGCCATCACTACGCCTGTGCCATAATCCCCCAAAACATAATTGGCAATGAATATCGGCACTTTTTCATCATTTACAGGATTAATTGCATACTTGCCTGTGAATAATCCCTTCTTTTCTTTATCTTCGGCAGTTCTGCTTTCATAACTCTCCTTCAAGCATTCTTGTATGAATCTTTCGGCTTCTTTTTTGTTCTTTAAATCCTTGATTAATTCCTGAGTTAATGGATGTTCGGGAGCAATAACCAAGTAGGTAACCCCGTAAATAGTATCGGCTCGAGTTGTAAATGTTGCGACTTCTAAGTTGGTGTCTTTTACCTTGAATTTGATAAGTGTGCCTTCAGATTTGCCAATCCAGTTCCGTTGCATAGTTTTAACGGATTCAGGCCATCCATCAAGTTTTCCCAAGTCTTCCAATAACCGGTCTGCATAATCTGTTATCTTTAAGAACCACTGTTTTAGGTTCCTTTTTTCTACTTCTTTGCCGCATCTCCAACATTTGCCATCAACAACCTGTTCGTTGGCCAACACTGTCTTACAACCGGGACACCAATTTACTAACCCCTCTTTTTGATAAGCCAATCCCTTCTTCCAAAATTGGATAAACAACCACTGATTCCATTTATAATACTCTTCTTTGTGCGTAGCTATTTCCCTTGACCAGTCATAAGAAAAACCCATCTCTTTTTGCTGTTCTTTTATGCCTTCAATGTTCTTTTCGGTCCATTCTTTAGGATTTACATTATGCTTTATTGCAGCATTTTCGGCAGGTAATCCAAAAGAATCGTAACCCATAGGGTAAAGTACATTAAAACCATTCATTCTTTTAAATCTAGCATATGCATCGCCAATAGAATAATTTCTTACATGACCCATGTGAAGATGACCTGAGGGATATGGAAACATTTCCAAACAATAGAATTTTTTCTTACTTTTATCTTCTTTAACTTTAAACACTTCATTCTTTTCCCATTCTTGTTGCCATTTCTTAGCAATCTTATAAAAATTAGGCTCCATTTGATTCACCATATGTTAAACATCAACTCCTTAACATAACTTATTTGTTTGAGTTTTGCAATTTCAATTTAAAAAATTAACTGTTACTTCAAGTCTGTCGTAAGTAGGATATTCTTCAACTAATGCGCAAAGGTACTTCTTAGGAATCTTATTAAGATGACTCACCAACTTTTTTGGCTTAACGATTAATCTTTTTTTCTTCAGATCTAAATAAATCCCATTTCTAAAAATGTTTGATAACTCTTTCTTGGCAAATTTTAACTTGTTAATTAACTCTTTGCAATTTTCCTTATGAATTTCTTTTTTTTGATACTTGTCATTAAACATTTCTCTTAGATAAATACATCCTCTCATAAGCATACCATCTTTTGAAACCAAATCCACAGGCAGTTTAACATTTTTTGCCTTTAACTTCATTCGATTAGTTAACTGAAATCTATCCTTGGTGGTTGCAGTACAGAAATGTACCTTTAATTTGTGATAAGGGTATATCTTTTTATCAATGAATCTTAAAAGTTTCTTGGCGCTGAACGCAGAGTTTTTTATAGCATAACTTAACTCATTTTTTGTAAAGAAACCTCTCTCAAAAAGTTGATTTGCATTGGTGTCTGAATATTCTAACTCATTAAGGTTTATGAAATCCACTTTGTCTTTTACGAAGTTCAACAATTTTATAGTTTGTTCTTCATTGTTGGGAATCACAGGGATTTCAATACCTTTATCCCAATTAAACTTTTTCGCTAAAGAAATTCTATTCCAATATTTAGAATCAAATATGTTCGGATGAAACCTTACCTCATCCAGCCCTGCTTTAAACAATCTTTGAAGTTTGTTTTCGTCTACAAGCATTAATGGAGTATATAAATGAATATGATACTTCTTTCCGAAATATTCTTTTAATTTCTTGATAATGGAAATAGTCCTATCAATTCTCGCTAAAGGATCGCCTCCAGTGATACCTGCACCCGATGAATTATGAGACTTGGCCTCTTCAATTATCAAATCGAAATTAATTTCACCCTTTAACGGCATCTCGTTGATGTAAATCACATCTTTATTTTTTTTCGACTCGGAGAGAGGACAATAAAAACAGTTTCGAGCGCAGATACCTGTAACAAAGATTACAGTTTTTCTGCCAATTACACAGAGTTTGCAACCGTCGGGCAATTCATTGATGTACAGGGAAGCATATTTTGTCTTCTCAATCATAATTCAGAGCAGTCATATCAGAAATAAAAAGTTTCCTAATCAATCCATAAAAAAGAATTATCAACAAAAATAAAAATTTATTTGTTCTTGCTTACCTTAACCACGACTTCTAAATCGCTCCACGCAATGTTAAACAGTTCTTCCAAAGCGCTTGCAAAAAATGGTGTATTTACCCAAATACCAACATCGTAGGATGGATGCACTTCTTCATCATGCATTATCATAAACATTAACTCTTGCCCGTCAACAATAACAAATCTTGCCTTTATGCCTTTAACTTGTCTCACTTCTCCGATTCCCTGAATATCTTTTAACGCAAGCTTCATCTCTTCACTATTATCATTATGCTCAGTTGCAAACCTTATCTTCACGCCTCTCTTGACAGCGCTTTCAAGAGTAGGTTTTAATGTCTCCACTAATCGGATAAATTCTTTTTCAGTTGTCATGCAAGAAATGCTTTTTTCAGCGCTCTTGAATAAGAACTCTAAGTGATTGTATAAGTTATGTCTTCCTTTTAATGAACCACTTTTTTCATGTGGTTCTACGAGCTCAACGCCTCTCTCATGCAAACTCTTTAATTCCTGAATGATTTCGTTGTCTTTCAATTCATCTAATTTTCTGACGCGCTCCTCTGCTTCTTTTATCATGTTCTTTTTGGCCCTTTCAAGAACTTCTTCGGGGGGCACTGCCAGATATTTGATGGGTTTCCCGAATTTTACAATCACAAACCCTTTCTTTTCCAGGCTTTCTAATACATCATAACTTCTTGACCGGGGAACATTCGCAATGTCAGATAATTCTCCAGCAGTAGCACTTCCTCTTGATAGCAATGCAGTCCAAACTTTAACTTCATAAAGATTTAAATTAAAGTATCTTCTCAATTTGTTTAAGAACTCATCGTTTACAATCAATTTGATTACCTCCGAATTTTTTTTTATAACTATTTATGTTTAAACCAATTGTTATACTAAAAACACCACTGATATTAAAAACTTACGCTTTTTATCCCTTTTGAGTTAGTCACTTAATTCACTATTATGTTATTAAATAGTAACTAACTTTATCTTTTAAGAAGTAGTATAACTTTCAACATTATTAAAATTAACGCCAGATTTAATTAAGTCTGATTGAATTCTGTTGCTAACATTTTACTAACATTTTAATGTCAAATACTCCGATTCAATGCTCTTATTTTTTGTTTGTTTCAAAATCTGAAACAAAACCTTTTTATAATCGCACCTTTTCTAGAGAGTATGCAAAGTAATAGAATTGCTGTAGTGGAAAAAGAAAAATGCAATCCTGTTTTTTGCGGTGATTATTTGTGTATTAAACTTTGCCCAGTTAATCGGCAGGGTGAAGAATGTATTCATAAAAGCGAGGACGGCAAGGTTGTTATTGAAGAAGTTTTATGCACGGGATGTAAAATTTGTTCTAACAGATGTCCTGTTGAAGCAATTCACATTATTAATCTGCCTTCGGAATTACAGAATGCTGTTCACCAATTTGGTAAGAACGGATTTAGACTTTACCAACTGCCCGTTCCAAAACCTGGAAGTATCGTTGGAATTATTGGAATAAATGGGATTGGGAAAAGTACTGCAATAAAAGTCTTGGGAAATATAATTGTCCCAAACTTAGGAAAATTTGATGTTGCACCTTCACAATCAGAAGTGATTTCTTTTTTTAAAGGTACTGAATTGCAAAGTTATTTCACAAAACTCTATTCAGGTCAAATCTCAATATCCTACAAACCGCAGCACATTGAAGCTATTCCTAAGATATTTACTGGTACTGTTTTGCAGTTCCTGTCAAAGATTTCGCGGGATTTTAAATCAGTAATTTCAGCTTTTGAATTGGGTAGCTTGCTTGATAGGAAACTGTCTCATCTTTCAGGCGGGGAATTACAACGGGTCATTATTGCAGGAGCCATGCTTAAGGATTCCGCTCTCAGAATAATTGATGAACCAACTTCATATTTAGACATAAAACAAAGACTTAAACTTGCTTCAGTACTGAAAGAATTTCTACGCGAGGACAATAGCATGCTTCTGGTTGAGCACGATTTAATTGTTTTGGATTATCTATCGGATTTTGTGCATATTATGTATGGTAAACCTCGAAGTTTTGGTGTAGTTAGCCAGATTAGATCCACTAAGGAAGGTATCAACACATTTCTAAGAGGTTTTTTAAGGGAAGAAAATGTCCGTTTTAGGAAGGAGCCAATTGAATTTACAAAAGCTGCTCCTGAAAAAAATCTTGATAACGCGCAATCTCTTATAGAATGGAATGATTTTGAGATTTCTTTGGGCGATTTTGATTTGAAAGTGAATGCCGGTAAAATTCCAAAAGGCAAGGTTATCGGTGTTCTTGGTGAGAATGGCATTGGAAAAACGACTTTTATAAAAATACTCGCAGGCGAGCTAAAACCAACAAAAGGCACAATTTCATCTGAGCTTAAGGTAAGTCACAAACCGCAATATTTGTTCCATACTTCTGAGGAATTAGTTTCAAATTATCTTGCGGATGCTCTCCACAAGTATAAACTGCAGTTAATTAAGCCATTTAACATTGAGGAACTCTTAAACAAGAAACTGAATGAACTTTCTGGCGGAGAACTTCAAAGAGTCTACATCGCAAAATGCTTATCCCGGGATGCCGACTTATATCTTCTTGATGAACCTTCGGCATATTTAGATGTTGAGCAAAGATTAAATGTATCCAAGGTGTTGAGATCCTTTATGGAAGAAAAAGAGAGAACTGCTGTTGTGATAGACCATGATTTGTTATTCTTAGATTATTTGTCTCAAATGTTGTTTGTGTTTACCGGAACGCCTTCAAAACACGGTCTGCTTAAGGGGTTATTTAACATGGAGGAGGGAATGAACACGTTCTTAAAAGACTTGGGCATCACTTTTAGAAGAGATTCCGAAACAAAAAGACCTCGTGCAAACAAGGTTGGCTCTCAGCAGGATAAATTGCAGAAAACAGAACAGAAATATTATTATGTTTGATTTATTAACTTTTTAATTCATTAGGTTTGTTTGCGTATTAGAATTTTTACTTTTCTTTATTTCTTTAATGGTTCGATGTCAAACACAGGTTTGGGTTTGTTTAGGACAGTGTGATGAAGTATGCATGCAGCTTCATAGAACTCTTTAACATTCTCATTTCCTTTCGATCCGACGATTACCACAGGGTCGTCATATCTAGCGGGGACGATGTCTTTATCGTATTTAATATATCTCTGCGTTTCTGTGGCGGGCCATCTGCAAGGTGCTGAATCATTGTAAATGTGATGTGTGCAATACGCTCTCCTATTAATTATTTCATCTGCTTGGGTTAACAATTTAGGAATATCCTCACCAAAAGGTTCTCCACGAAAATCCCTGGCTAAAGCGGATATTGTAATGTTTAATCCGCGATAATAATGTTCTGTTACGACTTCGTAAAGATTGGAAATAAATTGACCTTCGTCAATAAAAATGTGCCTTGTTTCACTGTGTTTTTCTAAGTATTCATGTATTTCTTTGGCATCGCTTATTGGTATGGCTTCAAACTCTCTTAAGTTATGTGATTTTACCTTTGGTTTTTCTCCAGGCGTCATATATCTCTTGTCAATCTGTGCTTTGAATAAAATAAAATCCTCTTTTTTGTCAGCACTTTCATTTCTTTTAATAACTTCATTTATGTAATCCATTAGAGTTTCAGTCTTTGATGCATACATTGGGCCAACAATTAATCTAAGCAGAGGTTTGTGGTCAGCAAAAAATGGATTATACTTGTACTTGTCCTTAAAATTAGCATGAATCGAACACAATGCGCAATATTTCCCATTATCTGATCTTCCACTTTTCGTTGCAGGTTCTCCGCATTGATTACATGTGCCGTACAACTTAACGTATTCATTGGCAATTGCCATTAGTTTATCCATGTGATTATAAGGTTCGCCTTTATCTGTTAATGCTATGCCACTCATAACAACCTTTCTGTTAGAATTAGCAATTTCCTGAATCAACTCTTTAATACTGCTATCTTCAAAGAAATTTACCCCCGAAATAAAGATTAATTCAACCATTGGATTTTCGTTGATTAAACTAACAATATCTTCAGCTTTCTCAACCTCCTTTGCAGAAAATTGTTTTTTGTCAAATGAAACAATATGATTTGGATATTCTTTATCTTCTAAGAAGTGTTTTACCACTAGAATTTCTTTTTCGGAATAACTCCTACTCTTCGTTAAACTTAGAAGGCTATTTATGATCTCTCCGCTCTTGCCGCTTTTTGGCGGGCCATAGATCATATACTTATCAAAAAAGGGGGTTATGGTTAGCGAGGTCATAATCAAAAGATTATTGTTCAAAAATAAGTATTTTTAGATGTTGCCTAATATCTTTTTCAGTATATTCTTGCGATTTTATTTTTTAAATGAAACCATCAATGTTCAAGTTTCTCCCAGATGTGCTCAAAACCATGTTTTAACGACTGATTCAAGTCTTTGCTTTGTACCCATATTGCCGAGTCAAAAGCCTCACCAGCATTTTCATTTGTCAGGAACAGGACAGAGTGTTCATTATCAAACAATCCGAATCTTGATTTGATGTTTTTGGCATTTCTGAATTCTCCAACTTTTTTTATTGAATCAACTTCCTTCCTAACATCCTCACTTACGGGAGCGGCAATTTTGATGTTTACTCCTTTCTTGCTGGCTTTTTCCAAATCGGCATATAAGTTCTCTACTTTGTGAGCAAACGCTTTGGTGGTTGTAATTATGTTAATCTCTTTTTTGGAACCCTTGATTAAGTATCTAAGATGATTTATGATGTTGTTTCTGCCCTTGATTGCGCCAGACATTTCTAACGGATCAACAAGCGTAATGTTTTTATCGTATAACTCTTTTAGAAATCCAAGAATCTCGCTGTTTTTTACCCTGTCCAAAATGTTTATATTTTCCCTGGTTTCTTTAAGTATCCGTTTTTTTATTCTCTCAATCCCTTCGATAGGGTCAACTGCAATGTATCGTATGGGTTTTGTAAATTGTGCAATAACCAATCCTTTTTTTTCCAAACTTTCTAACACATCATAACTTCTTGACCGAGGAACATTTGCTATGTCTGAAAGTTCGCTGGCAGATGCAGTTCCTTTGGCGAGAAGAGAAGTCCAAATTTTTATTTCGTAACTGTTTAGCCCAAGTTCTTTTAATCTGTTTATTAAAGTCTTATCAATAATCATGAGCAACACCGTTTTATTACTGATTAGTGAACTCCAGATTCTTTATAAATCTTTCGCAACTTCGGAGTGATTACTTTTTCGCGGGAACAACTACGATCACTGCAAATTCATGTTGGACTCCTTCCTTCCTTATTATGAAATTTGAAGTCTGTTGTTTTAATTTTAACCAAAAATATAAAAAGACGACTGACAACCACTCTAAAGGTACGGCAGTTAAAAATGGCTTCAGCAATAAAAAAACTCGAAAATCTTATAAAAGATAATGCAGGTTTTTGTTTTGGATTAGGTGTGGGGTTCTCAACTTTTTTTATAAATTATAACCTTGCAAAGAATTTTATTGAAGTTTCGAATTTTTCAGAATTCTTTGCGCAGCCCTATTTAACTATTTCTTCCCTGTTTGAATTTGGTTTACCGATAACAATGGGTTCACTCTTGGATAGAAAAAAAAAGAAATTAACAGAAAAAAACGAGAAATTAAATTCCATAATTGCTGAGACAAAGGAGAATTATGAAAATTTTAGAGGTAATCTATATAAAACGTTTGAAAATATGCCTCTTCCCGCATATCTCTTAGACCAAGAACTCAATATTGTAAACGCAAACTTGCTGGGAAGAGAATATCTTAAATTAAATGAAACTAATTATTCTGATTTAGAATATATCTTGGGAATGGACAGTCAAGATGTTCTTAATCTAAAAGACCAACTTTCAAATTTCGATCAAATGTCTCATTTTCAAGAACAAATTAGGTTTGATAATGATAAAGAAGCAAGAGCATATCTTTTTCCAATTTACAATGTTAAAAAGAATTTATCTAATGTAATTCTTTTCCTTTTTGATATGACGAAGGAGGCAAATATGAAAAAAGAGTTAGAAGAGCTTTTAGTTCATCTTGTAAAATTAACCACTCTATCTATAAACATTAAAGATCATTACACATACAATCATAGTTTGCACGTAGCAAATTACTCTTTTAAAATTGCTGAGTATTACAATAAAAACATTGAAAATGTTGTAAATTTAAGACGGATTTATTTTGCAGGCCTTTTACACGATATTGGAAAGATTTATGTTAATGATGATATTCTTAAAAAAGAGGGCAGATTAACTGATGAAGAATTTAAAGAAATGAAAAAACACGCGATTTATGGTTATCAAATTCTAAAAGATATTAAGCACTTAGGACAGTTACCTCTTTGGGTTAGATTTCATCATGAAAATTGGGATGGAACGGGTTATGAAGCTCTTATAGGTGAAGACATTCCTTTAGAATCCAGAATCCTGAGATTAGCTGATGTTTTAGACGCTTTAACCACAGATA
>Ga0190359_1002162_pt1 | contig 11860 bp, 7 predicted proteins | sample 48721823_MG_FD_161269 | JGI IMG/M metagenome (GOLD analysis project Ga0190359, IMG submission 161269) | Hydrothermal vent microbial mat bacterial communities from Southern Trench, Guaymas Basin, Mexico - 4872-18-2-3_MG | ecosystem: Environmental > Aquatic > Marine > Hydrothermal vents > Microbial...
CGAGATCTCCCTTGACTTGTGTAACCGGGAGTTTTCGGGAAATCCCTCCTGCGGAAATGACAAGCTCCCACTGTTTCCCTTTCTTCTCCAACTCCCAGGTTGAGGTGCCACTTGAACTCTGTAACTTCTGAAACGCATAAATCTGTTTACCGTTGAAATCATATTTACGAACCTCATACAACTCCATTGCAGAAACGGTACCGGGAATTGTCGTACCGGATGATATGGTTACACGGTTGGTAATAATAATGGTTCGCTTATCAGAATCAACCTGCGTTACACTGTTAAGCGTCCCTACCCGGGCCTCCTTGAAAAAGAGAATTAACGTATCATTTGCAGTTAAAATAGTCCAGTCCCGTTTCTTAGCGAACAGGGAGTTGATAACCCCCGTGCTGATAAGAACGGTACAAAAAAGAAGTATACGGAACTTCGCCCGATGCGTGATTGCACACGGTAACAATAGTCTATTGACTTCATTCTTTGGAAAGAGAATCAAGATACTCCTCAACAGTAACACCGGTAATTTCATTAAATTTCCTTAAAAATAAATCATAGTCACCAAAACCGATTTGATTCAGCAATTCTTCTTGATCAATTTCAGGATCTTTCTTCAGAAGCAGTTTTGAACGGTTTATTCTGACATGATAGAGGAATTCTGTAACACTCATCCCCAGTTCACGTTCAAAAAGTGCTTCAAGAAAAGCGGGACCGGTGACTAATGCTCTGCAGATCGATTCGACAGATAACTCAGGATCAGCATAATTATCTTCCATATGTTTGCAGGCAAGCTGGACTTCCCTGTCCATGATGGAAAGACGGGTTGAGGTCATAAAACGCCTGCTGTCAATTTTTCTCCGGTAAAGTACAATGACACTTAAAAGTATTCCCGCGAAAAGGATAAAGAAAAATAAATGCTTAATATGACGTAAAAGCAGTACAATACCATGCTTTATTCTACCCATAATCCGTAGTTGTGTTTTTTGCGGTGCCGTCAGGGTATCCCGATAATAATGCACTGAAGGCGGCAGCGTATCCCGCGGTAGCACTTGTCCGGTATCACCATGGATTATTACATCGGTAGCGGTAGAGCAGGTTGCGGAGTCATGCGCTTCTGCGACTGTCGAGTCATTGGAAAGGCTGTCACGTATCGTTTCAATGACCGTGTCATGCAATGAGTCACTACTGTGGACAGTATCGCCGGCAACGATATTTGAATCGGTGGACAGGATTGAATCTTCTGAAACGGCGAATACCTGAAAAGAAAAGAGAACGGTACACGTCAGTAAACTCACCCGATGCATGAATTATATCTCGCTGTACCGTGTCATCTGTTCCTGAAGCATTTCCACATAATTACCGCCCAGCGCATCAATCTTCGCCTTCAGCCGACTGCACACGGCGACAATATCATCATATTCCCTTCTGTCTATTTTTTGAACCAGATCCTTCATGACATGCTTATTGAGTATCTCATTGGTAGAGACTTCGAAATGCAGGGATGATTTCTCAATAATACGCTTGTGGGCATCCTTGATTATCTGAACCGCTTCATTGTACCGTGACTGATCAAATTGCTCTTTACAGGCTTTCAAGGCATTATACACCTTACGCCAGAAAAATTGACTGTTATATATATAGTGCCTTTTGTTTTTATATACCTTGCCGTCATAATAGTACTCACCGATTACCGTTCCCCGGGTCGTCTTAACAACGGACTTGGGATAGTTGACCTCAATTTTTTTCTCTTCCTTTTTAAACACCCCGTCATAATTTTCAAAAATATCCGTATCATCCGGCAATGGTTTATGCTGTTTCTCTGTCGGTTGCATATAATCCTCATGCGGAACCACCTGTGCTTCATTGACTTCCTCATCCTGATCAGTTCCGGGGATATCCTTCTTTTCAAGTACTATTTCCGGCACGGTTTCGGCAGACCCGGGCGCTGTTGTATCTTTCTCCGTTGCTGCATCATCCGCATGTTCAGAAGGCGGTTCAGTATCGTTCAACTCTTTCTGCAGTTCTTTATCCAACGGAAGACTATCAGTAACGGCACGCTCCTGTGCGGAAAAGATAATTTCGTATAATCCATTCACGACTTCATTGGCATTAAGCCGTAACTCTTTTTCCACCTGTGTGTCGATTAACGACAGTTCCTGCTCTTTTACCTCAAGCTGGCGCATCCTGGCATTCAATCTATCTATTTCGCTGCTGCACTCGTCAATTTCCTGTTTTACCGTGGCAATTTCAGCATCACGCTTCCTTTTCTCTTCCAGCAATTCCCGAGAATCCTTACTCACTTTCTTGATGTGATCCTCTTTACTGCGAAGCACATCGATCTTCTCCTGATAGAAATTAATCAGCATGTCAACAGTTTGCGCCACATTCTCATCAGTAAGATTTTTTTTCAGTGACCAGAATTGTTCGAGCGCCATCTTCGCATTTTCTTTTTCATTCTTCATTATCTTTTCCGCAATATCGTACATATTCTGCGACATCGATGAAGCGCGGGTGTCAAGGAGTATTGAATACAGTCGATTTGCATCCGGAGAACTACCCGCCGCACCAAATACGGAATTTTCCATGTTGCGTATCCGATTCATTCTATTACCACCTTTACTGAAATGAGAGGAAACGATTGTACCGAATTATTAAAAAGTCGGTAAAAGAGACAGTATCCACTAGTATAGTCTACAATCGGGCAGAGAGATTGTCAACAGTTAAATGCATGTAACATCTTATTTTATAGACAGTTACAGATTCATGGTATAGTAACTTCTTAAGACTACCACATATGGTAACACCATATCATCGCACTGTGCGAAATCATTTACCGGAAAAAGAGAGATAAAGCTTCCTGAGAGCAGGCTCCTCCTCCAGCCGGTCAAAATCGGCAAAGCCGCTTTCCATTGCACGAATGAGATAATTCCGCGCGGCATCAGTCTGTTTTTTCTTAATTTCGATACGGGCGCGTTGATACCACCCCTCAAAACAATCCTGATTTTCTTCCAGATAATTTTCAATAAGCTGCTCCGCCACTTCCAGAGCACCGGATGCAATCAACGCTTTCCATTGAATGGTATAATCGGTGATATCCTTTTCTTTCATCGCCTGGATATACCGTATGGTCTGTTCATAGCGCTTCTGCCGGAATGTATATTCGGCCAGACACTGAAGCATATGATCTGAGGGGTGCACGATAGACTGCAATCGTTTGTAGAGGACGGCTGCACGAGTATTCTCATTTTCCTGTCCGGCATAGGCCAGCATGCGTTCAGCATCAATCTCATCACCCGTTTTTTCCAATTTATCGATCGCACGTAACAAGAGTTCAATACTGTCGTGCTGGCTTAATTTACGCAGTACCCTGAGTGATTCCACTATACTGTTATTATCAAGTCTCTGGAGAATTGCGTTTGTTGATTTTACATACGTTTTTAGATCTCCCTTTTTCAACGACAGGTCTCTCAACCCGAGCCAACCGGCCGCATCCTTGGGTGCGAGCTTTACCGCCCGCAGGAAATAATCCTTTGCCTTATCAAGCTGATTCAAACGGGCATGCAACGAAGCAATGTTGACATACAGTGAAGCATCGGCTTTATTAATCGCCAGTGCCTTCTCATAATAGGTCTTTGCCTTTTCGAAATCGTTGAGCTGCTCATATGCATACCCGATATTTTTAAACGCGGAAAAAAAGGCAGGATTATATTTTAATGATTTTTCATATGCATCAATTGCCTTATGGAGATGCAATTTCTTAATGTAGGCATTTCCGAGGTTAAACCAGGCATCCTGGAAATCGGGCCGCACTGCCGTAGCTCTCTTAAACATCTCTATTGCTTTATCATTATTACCGACATGATCGTAAAAATTACCCATGTTTAACAACGCGCCATGATTCTCCGGCTCTATTTGCAGTACCTTTTCAAAGGCCACCCTTGCAGAATCAAAATCCTCCTGTGCCAGATAGACGATACCAAGATTATTCCACCCCTCAACACGCGCCGGTTTTAATACCGTTAATTTTTTAAAAATCCGCAGAGACTCGGGTATATTCCGCCTGGTAAAATTAACATTGCCAAGCGCGAGCAGCAGCTCATAATCATCAGGATATACTTGTATCAGATCACGGTATATCTGTATGCCCTCATTCAACCAGCCCCGGTCCGTATATATTTCCGCCAGGCGTGAAGCCGTATCCCGGTCTGCGGGATCCTCACGATACGCCTTTCTCAGCTGCTCCAGGTCTTCTGTTTTTTCCGTCATGTAGTACACCCGATATAAAAAACATCATCTGATTTGATTAATCTTCGGGATATATACTTCCGTGATATGGTGCAAAATATAATCTCTGTTCGGAACTACTTTATCCTGCGACCAGTTCTGTTTCACCACTATGTCAAACCATGCGTCAAGATACACATTACCGATCTCATCAAACCGCGGATGACTTGGTACAATAGTAAACTTGTTGTGCATGAGCTGCTTAAATGAAACGTTGTATATCTCACTTATCCACTGTCCACCAAAAAGCATCTGCATATCACTCAGTACATCTTTCCGTACCGGAATCATACCGAAACGACTGCATCCCTGTACCTGAGTCTCCATGCTGGTTATATGACGGGCAAGTTTATAAGAGCTTCTTGGATCGGGTGTACTCTTTGGTATCCCCCACCACCATCCGCCGGTGGTAATTGCTTTGGTGCCGATACGTGCCGGCTCCCCCTTGTTGTCGAGTTCAACCGAGCACCCGGTCGGCATTGTCGCGACCCCCATATCCTCAGGATTGCTTAAGTACCCCTGTAATCCGTCACGCCCGGTACCATGAATAAAAAAACAGTCCAGCTGCGTCATAAAAGAGAGGAATACTTCACCTTCAGAAAAACCTTTCCAAATACCGGAACCACTCCACTCTTCCCGCCACATGTTTGGGTTGTAAATACCGCCGGCCGCATAGACCGCCTCCCAGTGAAAGGCATCAACTACGGCATCACCCGTCATCGATACCACCGCGGCACTGTCCCCGTTACATTGAAATATCCGGTCAATAACCCTGTAGGAAGTTCCGGAATATCGCTTTCCACGATGTGCCACCTTGGCGCCGACTTTCCCGCCATAGGGCGTATGCGCCCAGATCCAGCCAACAACATACACATCAAAATAATCCCACTGGTTTGGGTCCTCTTCGAGAAGATAGGTTGCGGGGAGTCCCGACCCGTTGTAGGTCTTCAACGAATTGTGAATATCCTTACGATGCTTTCGCCACACGGCAACGGCATCCAGTACCTTACTTTTCAGGTATACCATAAGACGGGTTTCAAATTTGCGCGGAATATAATACTGCTTGTCATTACGCCTGCCGAGCGTAGTAAGCATATATGTATCGTTAAATTCCTTAATCTCCTCCGCTGTCAGAAATGCTTCAAGCGGCAAAATCTCATCCTCGTTCACCAGCGACCAGGCCTTATTAAAAGGTATTTTCACCAGACCGACCTGTCCCGCATATTTTTTAATTTCAACATCAATACTATCCGTGCTGGCATAGTGTATTACCTCCAGCTCAGCCCGTTCTTTGTCCTCAAAAACCGGCATAACCTCTTCCTTGAAATACTTCTCCTGATCCGCAATCATACTGATAAGCACTTTCAATTTAATCGGTGGACTGCACAGTACTGCCAGAAGAATTACCCCTATACCTACTCTGCCTGCAACCTTCATAACCTATCCTTCGCTATTTTTATGTACAATAGTATCTTAACAGACCTCTATCATGTAGTATCACTTTTTCCGGTTCATCCTTGCTTATATCGCCGAAGAAGCGGTATATATTTTATCTCAATTACTTTCTGAATATAGGTACGATTCGGCATGTTCCTGTCTTCAGACCAGTTTCGGTTGACAATAATATAGGACCATGCGTCAAGATATATCTTACTTATTTCGTGAAATCTGGAGTGCTGCGGGACAACGGTTGATTTATTGTACACCATCTGCTCGTAAGATATATCATAAATCTCTTTCATCCATTTCGCTTCAAACAGCGAGTCCATCTCATTGCGGACATCCTTGCGTACCGGTATCATGCCGAACCTGCTGCATCCCTGTACCTGATGTTCCTTGCCGGTTATAAAACGCGCCAGTTTATACGATATGTGTGGATCGGGAGCGTCAGCCGGAATAGCCCACCACCATCCGCCGGTGGTAATTGTCTTTCGACCCTTCCACAGCACTTCACCGTTTTGCGCCAGTGCAAAGGAGCATCCTGCAGGCATGGTAGCCACTCCCATATCGTCAGGATCCGCAAGGAAACCTTCAAGGCCGTCCTGTCCGGTTCCGTGAATATTGAAGCAGTCAAGCTGGGTCATAAATGAAAGAAAAACCTCGTCACCGGCAAATCCCTGCCAGATATCGGTACCTGACCATTCCTCTACCCACATTCGGGGGTTATAAATCCCACTCGCCGCATATATCGCCTCCCAGTAAAAAGCGTCAACCACAGGTTCGCCCTGCATGGTTATCACATTCCGGTCCGTCCCGTTGCACTGAAACACCCTGTCAATAATGCGGTGCGAGGTGCCGGAGTACATTTTTCCGCGATGGGCGATGCGCGGTTTAGTGATTCCATTATACTCCATACGCGCCCAGATCCAGCCGACCACCAGAATATCAAAATAGTCCCACAGGTTGGGATTTTCTTCCAACACATAGGAAGCCGGCAAACCCTTGCCGTTACAGTGTTTTACACATTCACTGATTGTATCGCGAAACGTCCGCCAGAGCGTCGCAGCATGCTTTACTTTGCTTTTCCGGTACACCATAATACGCGTCTCATATTTCCGGGGAATAAAGAACTGAATATTATGCTGCCTGCCGAGAAAAGTGAAAAGATAGGTGTCATTAAACTCCCTGATCGCTTCGGGACCGAGGAAGGAATGAAGGGGCATAATCTTTCCCCGTTGCACCAGCGACCAGCTCTTTTCAAAAGGCACTTTAATAAGTGCAATTTTTCCGGGATATTTTTCCAATTCGGATTCAATACTGTCAACCGCCGTATATCGAATAACCTCCAACCGACGGTCATCATCGGTCGAGAATTGTGAAACCAGTTCTTCACTGAAGTACTTCTCCTGCTTGTCCATCATTTTAATGAGTACCCGGACATTTTCCGGCGGCGCGCACAGAAGAAAGGCTATGCTTACCAACATGCAGATATGATAAGTACAGATTTTCATGATACTGTCCGATTACTATTCCTGATTATCTGAAGATAATTTTTCAATAGTTTTATTTGCTTTGCGTAAACGCTTTACAAAAATTTTAATAAATTCAATCGCAATGGTCGGATAATCCAGTAACAGATCGTTAAGGTCATCACTTTTAATACACAGTAATACACACGGCTCCTTTGCATACACACTCGCCGACCGTACCTCAGCATCAAACAATGCCATTTCACCGAAACAATCCCCCTGCGATAATTCCGCCAGTTTAACGGTATTGGTTTCATCAATCTTTTTAAGAATATTGACACTCCCGTTTTTAATAATATACAGGGAGTCCCCCACATCATCCTCGCGCACAATTTCTTTCCCCGATTCGAAAGAATGTTCCTCCGCAATAGTAGCCAGTGCCCTGAGTTCACTGGTCTGCATGGATGAAAAAAGCGGCGTCTTCTTTAAAAAAATCACATCCTCGAGGAGATGAAACGTCTTTTCTTCTGCATGTTCCACAAATGGTCTATCCTTGCAAAGAATTCCTGTTTGTTAACATATTCCAAACACGGACTATTATACAGCTCCGTATTGTGTAAGCGCATACCGGGCACACACGCGTACCCAGCTGTTTGTATTATTCACATACTCTTTTACCCGTGTCAGTATTTCATGCTCAACCGGCGGTTGCTGTGCCTGTCCCTCTTTCAACATTCCGCGAAGATCCGCCGCTTCTATCAACTTTATCACCAGACGGTTCACCTTCATATTACCGATATTATCAAGTACTTCCAGTGCTCTGGCGCGGACATGACGATTTTCATGGTTCAAGCGTCTCATAACCGCTTTAACCTGACCGCTGGTATCCAGCATGGCCGCAATGACAATGAGATTGTTCAGATGATCGGTGATACACTCCTCCTGTATCGCATTGGACAGCAGCTGCTCTGCAGAATTGTCCGTCCTCTTTACTAGCATATTATAGGAAACCCAGTCTTTAAAAGCATGTTGCGCCTCTTCCCCGGCAATTTTTATCAGTGTTGTTTCATACTTCTTTCTCTCATCCTGCTTAAGCGCCAGGAGTACCTTCAGAATGATTCCCCGTACCACTGTATCAGGCAAAGCAAGTTTCATTACCAGTCTATCGGTACTATATCTATTCGCGCAGGCTTCAGTGAGGGCAGAGACGATATCTTTCCGCATCTTTTTACTGATTGTACCAGCGCGGGTAAGAAGTGATTCAATTATGGAATCCACCGGAATTACGGCCACGGCGCGTAAAAAACGGGACCAGAGCATCCGTTCCCTGAGTAATCGTTCCGTATTATTATTATAAAACTGCGTTAACAGAATCGTTCCTTCATCCTCTGCAGCGATTTCACGAAGAACAAAGAGTGCACTGGCGCAGACGTTTTGCTCTTCCGAAGACAGCATCTCTTCAAGCACTGCACAAAGTTTTTTGCGGTACACTTTCCCCGAAACCGGCCAGAGTGCAATAATAGTATTGGCCCGGACACGATTGTTTCTATGGTTTAAAAAGGCCTGCAGCCCTTCATTAATATCTCTGTCGTTGTAGGCGGCAAGTGCGAAGATACTGTTTGCAACTACCCGTTCATCAGCATCCATCAACAACATTTTAAAGAGAGATTTTAAACTTTCAGATTTGTTTTTTGTCAATGATGAGACAATGGTGGCCCGCACCCGTTTTTCTTCCTTGTATAAGGTATCCGTAAGAATTTTTATTGACGCCTCAGTATTTATTTTGGCCAGTATCTCAATAACATAACATTTAATCTCGTATGATTCACTTTCCAGTTTCTGCGACAGGAATGCAAGCATACTATCGCTGGCCAAGATTTCAGCCGAATCGAAGAGCGACAGCGACACCCGTGATTTAAAATCACCGAGATATTGCGCCAGACTCTCCGTATAGCTTGCCCGTATCCGAAACGTCTGTATTATCATTACCACGGAAATACCAAGCAGAATTATCATGTTTGTACCGAATGATATATTACTGGTTACCAACAGCAGCCACAAACTGGCGAAAACCATTGCCGAGGGCTTGATCACACCTTCGATTACAAGCTTCCCTCTCCCCCGTACATCCTGTGGAAGACTTGAAAAAAAGATCTGAAAATTCGGCGAGAAAAAGGAATCAAAGAAGGCAATACGCATACCGACTCCTCCGACAATTCCCCAGAAAAGAATAGCGGAGACGGCAAAGGCTTTTTCATCACTACCTGCAGTAAACCCCAGCACAGTCAGTGCGCCGAATACAATACATAACACAGCAGGCAGCATGAACATGGATCGGGTAGATCCTATTTTTTTTATGACTATACCGGCAAGAGTCAACTGCAGGAAAAAAGTCGCGCCCATACTTATCCCGTTAAAATAACCCAGAAATCCGGCCAAACGATCCGCTGCCATAAAACGCGCTTTGATAGCTTCATAAAACGCATAGTGCTGATTAAGCAGGATAAAAAAGAGCATAAAATAGAGCAGAGACATATTTGCCAGTAACGGCTCGCGTCCAATCAGCGCGACATCGGTCATCAGACTCTTCAGATTCCGCTTCATATGCTTTTCGCTGTCCGATATCTGCATGAAGTATTTCCCGAACGATTTTTTCAAGGGAATGAAACAGACAAGTACGAGCGCGCACAAGGCAATCCAGACCAGTAACAGACTCTGCGCTGAAATAAGCTTCAGTAACCAGGGAATCATAAAGGAGATTCCAATCGCACCGAGAGTACCGCCTGCGGCTATAAAGGGGAATTGCTCTCCCGCTTTACGGGAATCGATAACATCATTCGCCAGCGTCCAGAACATAAGAAAAAGGAATATTTTTGTGACATAGGCATAGGAAAAGAGCGGTATAAATAAAAAGGTCATGCCGAAAAATACCGCACACCATATAAGCACAAGGACAATGCAATGGACCAGCATAAATACAAGGAAAAAAAGTCCACGATCGATTCTGTCAATAAGGGACATGATAAACAGTGAAAAGAGGAAAAGAAACAACGCATTTACCATATACATTCGGGGAATAACGGATGCATCAAAATGAGAGAGGAGCAGTGCTTCCGCGACACTGTCACCAAGGATCGCACTCGCGAAACAGATAAAAAGAAGGATAAAAAACGAAATCCTGCTTGAAGAAAATATTTTCTTTTTAATGTTCAATACCTGCATCGATAACTTACTATTGTTAAATATTGGTTAAATAGTGCTCGTAACTTCTAATTGGGCTTATGCCCGCTAAAAGCTTGATTTATGAAACGATACAATTGCTGTGTTACGTGTGTGCAATATATTATTGTATAATAATGTCACCGGAAAAGGTAAGAGAAAAATAACCGGCGGAAACAATGGAGCGTTTAATCAGTTCTTGTTAAATATAGACAACTTTATGCTCTGCATTCAGTTGTGCCCCGAAGGGGGACTTGTAGGGTATTAATTATAATATGTTTTCTCTTCCGGGGGATTTAGGGTACGCAACTGTAAACCGTTAATAAAAACTAATTACCCATTCTGCATTAATGCATCGAAACACCCTTCATTGATTCAGTATTCCTGAGCCGGCTGACTTTAACGAAGGTACAGACGGTATACGGAAAACTGGCAGGTTCTGCGTGCCGGACTGCAGGAACTTGGCTTTAAGTTCCTTCTGCAACCGGAATGGGAATCCCATATTCTGTTAACCGTACTGGAGCCACAGGATCCGCATTTTAATTTTAAAATTCTGCATGATAAACTATACGAAAAAGGATTCACGATATATCCGGGAAAATTGAATTCACTGGACACATTCAGACTTGCCAATATGGGAGCAATAAATAAAGATGATATTACCGATTTCCTGCACTGTTTGCGGTCCGTATTAGTTGAAATGGGTGTTATCAAACAATCCTGCGCCGTATAATATCCCGGTGGTATCACATTATGACACCCATCCTGTTTAAACGCACTGTCCGGCTTCTTAACAAACATGCCATTCCATACTGGCTTGACGGGGGAACGCTACTGGGTATTGTGCGAGATAATTCTCTCATGCCGTGGACAAAAAATATCAATATCGCCGTCCCGGAAACACATTTTAATACTTTTTTATCATTAAGGAAAAGGTTTCTCCCATGGTACAAATTCAAATTCACGTATGATAGAAGCGGCAAGTCCTGGCTTGACGGCAACATTACCCGCATTCGTATAAAGCCCTACTGGTCAAGAAAACAGTACCGGGGTTCAGACGTGATTATATCACCAAAGCGTATCGTTGATGATACCGTACGATGGATTGATATGGGTGCATTAAAACAGGTCGATAAAAAATATATTGAACCAACCGACACCATTACCTGGCAGAACGGCACCTATACTATTCCCTCTTCTGTAAAGCACTACCTTACCGCACGCTACGGGGAATGGCATACAACGGTAAAAAAGTGGAGTACCGTCAAGGATGACCGTACGATTATTTCACAAAATGTTATTGACACCCTTTCTGATAAAACCCGACTGACCCGTCCGCCGAAATATAAAAAGATACTGCCCTTAACCGGTACGAAACTGACCCGTGCAAAAAAAATGCTCATGTACACTACCGGGCTACTGGGAAAAAACGGCATTCCTTACTGGCTCGA
>Ga0190359_1002163_pt1 | contig 11859 bp, 7 predicted proteins | sample 48721823_MG_FD_161269 | JGI IMG/M metagenome (GOLD analysis project Ga0190359, IMG submission 161269) | Hydrothermal vent microbial mat bacterial communities from Southern Trench, Guaymas Basin, Mexico - 4872-18-2-3_MG | ecosystem: Environmental > Aquatic > Marine > Hydrothermal vents > Microbial...
GTGATGTTACCCGGGCGATGCGGAAAAAAGGAATTAAAATCGGGTTGTATTACTCATTATACGAATGGTATCATCCCTGGTACAAAACAGATATACAATGCTTTGTTACGCAACATTTTCATCCTCAGTTTAAGGATCTGGTTATGCGGTATGCTCCGGACATTATCTGGACAGATGGTGAGTGGGAGCAGTCGTCTTCGGTATGGAAGTCTCCTGAATTATTGGCTTGGGTATTTAACCATGCTCCCAAATGCGCAAGATCTGGTCAGCCGGGGGTTGATATGGAGTTTCAATCTCCCTTTGTGATAGAGTTGACAACTTTATAAATTTGACAACTTTTTTTTCCATTTCATCCACATAAATGCATCTATAATAAATGCTTGATGTATAATGAAATCGCATTTATTATGAGTAATATTCAACCCTTGCAGTATGATACTGTTTACCACATCTACAACCGGGGAGTGAACAAGATGCAAATTTTTAAAACTCCGAGGAATTACCGGTATTTTCTTTCTTTATACTTTGATCGAATTGGTCCACTGGTAGATACATATGCCTGGTGTTTGATGAGTAATCACTTTCATTTTATGCTTCGAATAAAGAGTCTCGATGAAATCTTTAAAAAGTTGTCATCTACCATGGAACCTGTCAAGTTAAAGCGGTTGAATCCTTCGCGACAGTTTGCAAATTTTTTTATTGCTTATGCCAGGGCTTTTAATATCCAGGAAAGAAGAAGGGGTGCATTATTTGAACGTCCATTCGGTAGAATAGTAGTGGACAACGATAAGTATTTTAAGGACTTAATAACCTATATACACAGAAATCCGGTACATCATGGATTTGTGGAGCATCCCAGAGACTATCCATGGTCATCTTATGATAGCTACTTCAGGGTAAATCCCTCAAGGTTGGAAAAAGATACAGTTTTTAGCTGGTTTGATTCAACAATAAACTTTAAGAATTATCACCATAAGAAGCAGAAGTACAGCGGATTGAAAGAATATTTAATGGATGATGCAAATGTTTTATGAGTTGACAACTTTAAAGAGTTGACAACTCTCTCAGGAGATTGATTTCAGCTTTCCATAGTTTCTCATCCGGCGTCTCGAGTATCAACGGCATTTCATCGAATCTCGGATCTTTCATAATCCATTCAAAAGTCTTTCTCCCAATAGTTCCCAGTCCGATACTTTCGTGCCGGTCAACGCGTGAGCCGAATTCTTTTTTAGAATCGTTCAGATGCATTCCTTTGAGGAATCGGAAACCGATGATTTCATCGAACAGTTGAAAAGTTTTCTCAAAGCCCTCTGGGGTTTTCAGGTTATATCCTGCGGAGTAGGAGTGAGCTGTATCAATGCATACCCCTATCCGGGTTTTATCGTCTATCCGGTCAATAATAAAACGGATTTGTTCGAAGGTATATCCCAGGTTACTTCCCTGTCCGGCTGTATTTTCGATTACTGCGGTAACACCATGAGTTTGAGCCAGAGTGAGATTGATTGATTCAGCGATGATCTTCAGACTTTCTTCTTCGGGGATTTTACGGAGATGGCTTCCGGGGTGGAAATTGAGCCGGTCTAATCCCAGTTGTTCACATCGCTGCATCTCATCCAGAAAAGCAGCGCGGGATTTCTTTAGCGGTTCTTTTTCGGGGTGACCGAGATTGATCAGGTAACTATCATGTGGTAATATTTGTTTAGGGGTATATTCGAGTTCTTTGCATCGTTCTTTAAAAATCCGGATACTGGTTTCAGTTAACGGATTAGAGAACCATTGACGTTGGTTCTTTGTGAACAGTGCGAAGGCTGTAGCTCCTAATTTATGGGCATTCACCGGGGCATTTTCAACTCCTCCGGAAGCGCTGACATGTGGTCCGATATATTTCATAAATCGAATTTTGAAGATGAACTTTAAAACGAAATTATTCAATTGAATAATTTAAGCAAATCCGGTTGCAACGCATACCTGTTAAGTTAGTTCGGTTCGATACGCAAAGTCACCAGTTGCATGCCATGCAGTGTAATATCCGGCTGCAAACGGCGTAATTTTTGTTCGGCTGTATTGCTGAGCCAGATGGTCATTCCATGGGTGATGAGTTGTGATTGATGAGTGAATTGATCAGGATTGTATAGCCTGACAATGTATCCGTTACCCTGATCTGCCGGTTTCAGGGATACTACTACCATTTCTTTTCCTTCAATTGTAAAAGGAACATCTATGGGTTTTTCGCTAACTGGTCTGACAAGAAGAGGTTGGCTCATTCCGGTAGCAATCCGGTAAGTGCCGGCTGCATCACTATTCAAATGAGGCCGGATGGCGTACCGAAAAGTCACCCGTCCTTCCTGGTATTGCCGGTAGTTGGTTCCCCAGTGATTATTCATTACCCAGGAATAAAAAGTTTGGGTGGGCTTGACCTCTTGTCGCCACACTTTGGGATCTGTCTGAGAACCGACGAGAGTGGCCGACAGGTAACCGACTTCAACCAAAGGAGCATCTAATGTAAACCAGGTGACTCCGTAGTCGGAATTAGAAATATCGATATATCTACCCACTGTAAACCAATTCTTACAGGAACCCGGAATTTGATCCTTCCACGGAATTATTGAACCAATCGGCAGATCCATTCGCATAACTCCATGTTGAATCGCAAACGGAAAGACAAAATTAACGCTCTCTTTGTTTTCATTCTGAGCCAGATTCCAGTCCCCAATCCTGGTGGGCATAGGTGCTCTTTTTTTATCCACAATATTTTCAATCTGCAAATAATCCATTCCGGTTGCTATGACGTATCGTCTGATTAAAGTATGACATCCGGGTGCTTCTGAATGGACTTCAATCACTCCGTAAAGCGGACCGTTTTCGACGGTCCGAATAGTTGATGTACCGGTGGTTTGGAGGTTCTTCAGATCATGACCCTTAAGAAAAAGGTATTGATTCAGACTGTATGCAGTGGATCGGTCTACCAGGTTGCTTTTAATTCCCTTTGCAGTCAATGAAATAATATTACCACTCACCGGATCAATGTCTGCCCGGATCAATCCATTCGACAGGGTATTTCCTGAAATCAGGTTGGGAGCTGCTATATTCGAATGATTACGTTCTGATTGATTTATCAGATGATACTGTGTTGCAGAATAGGGAAGAACAGAATCCGGGACAAACACTATATCGCCGGTTGATAATCTCTGAAAAGGGACAGGGTGATGTTTTTCATTCAGGATGCGGTTGATACCTTCAGCTATGGTTTTTTGTATGATGACGGGTTCTTTACGGGTCCAGGCGGAGGTATTCAAAATTTTGATATCCTGGTTCGACAACTTTCTTTTTATCTGGTTGACATTCTTTTGATCAATTTGATTATCCTGTTTGAGGCAGATGAGAGTACGACTTAACCGGTCGGCTTCATCCGCGTAACTTTTCTTAATAATCCATTGGTCTGTTGTTAATTGATTTTCCGGATCAGTGATAGAACACCAGGCTCCCCATGTGTGTTCGGAGTAAAGGAGGGTTTTTTCCCAGGCCTCATCAAAAGTTTGTGAAGGATAATCAGCAGGATCTTCCAACGCCCATAACGCTTCTGCTTGTGTGAGACGGTCGGCAGAATTCCGGTTCATGGCGGTTTCAAATGCAGATGAACCGGCTCCGTCCTCCCAGTAAGGGGTCCAGTCGCCACGGAATTCTTTAAGCTGATTACCATATTTAGATTCAAAGGCTCTGAATGCTTCACTGGTTGAAGAAATGATAAATTTCGGCCATGCATATTCCTGGTTCCATTGCTTGACAAAATCACATATTTCAGGTTCGGGAACCGCATTATCACCGTGTCCGCTCCATCTCATATAAGCAATGTCATAGGGGTAGTTTGCTTTTTTTAATTCATCAAAAAATTGCGTGGCAGTTGTTTTATTCAGGGCCGGTATCATGTGTGACCAGGCATATCCCCTATAGGGCACCCAGACCAGAACCCGTTCCCGGCCCGAGGGAGACACCCAGTAAAATGGTTTGTTTTCCCATTGCTGCATGATGTCTCCGATACGATCAAAATAATTTGGAGCAACGGAAAAGTATTTGATCCCCGCCTGGGTCAGTGCAGTGACTGTTCCCCAGGTATAACCCGGCACATCACTGATCATCGCCGCATCTACCGGAACACCAGTTTCTTCAGCCAGTTGGGTGGAGTACCTGAATAGTCGCAACAACTCTTCAGGGCGGCATAAACCGGTTAATTCGTTAAGATACATGCCGTTAATGGCAATCCATCCCTTCTTTACCGCTTCAAGAAATTTTGTACGATCCGTTTTGCCCAAACGATTCAGGTACAGATCTGCCGCCCAGGACACCTCAATATTCCAGACAAAACGGGCTCCCTTGGGATTGCCGGCAGTTTGCCGGGCGTATTCTATTCCCTTCCGGAGATTTTCTACCTGTTTGGCTTCAATTTCAGTCTGAACAGCCGTATAGCCAATGTCGGTATGTGAGTGAGGTAAAATATATACGGTCATTTTTTTTGGTGGCTCTGTTTTTACGGGATAGGAAGCTACTACCCGGGATCTGTTTAGAAGGCGGACAGAAGCCTTTCCTTTTTGAGTAATCAGTGGTATGAGCATCGAATAGTGCCTGATGCCCGGGCTCAAACGGATTTTTTCTTTTTTGGCACCCATAAACTCCAGGGCGACTGACTGAGATTTTCCGGCATATTTTACCGTGGCATGAAGCGTTTGAAATAGTTGTCCTTCAGTTTTTCTTACTGCAGATTCCACACTGACATTTGCAATCTTAATAAATCCGTGCACCGGGGCCGGTTTAATCCATTTTGGCGTCTTCAGCGTAATGGCATCATACAAAAACCAGCTTCCTTTTGAATTCACAATTTTTACTTCATTATTCCCTTTCTTCAACAGACGGGCCGGGAATTCAACGGCAAACCGAACCTGTTTACCCTGTTCGGGATGTCCGTGAATAGAGGCATCACCGGCACCTGCCTGAAGTTTCCTGATATAATTTTGGTTATTAATTAGGATGTTTAATAATGGGGGAGTGATTCCCTGAACATCCACCAGATCAAATATCAGCCTGCAAACGGTATCTGTTTTGTCGTGCGGGATTTTTGATGCACCATCTCCGATCCCGAACAGAATAGTAAATGTATGTGGATGGTTTCCTGCCCAGGCATCCTGTGGCCCGGGATGAACGAATGGCCAGTCGTTTAAGGGATCCGAATCTCCGACTACAAAAAAACCATCATCTGAGAAACGGGAATATCCTTCGGATGCCAGTGCAAATTCATGATAATTCCTGTCGGGTTTCCCGATCTGCCAGAGGTGGGACTGGCCGGATACCGGAGAGAACAATCCCAATAACATGATTACAAAACCTGTAAGAGAGACGAAATATAGGGTGTGAGTACGGGTACTTGCACCGTGTGCGATGATTGTAAGAAGCCGGATATCTTTTTTCATTTTATTTGGGATAATTACCGGGGGAAATTAATACCTCTCTCCAAAATGCTTGATTGATAATGATTTAACCTGAATCCCCTTTTTCCCGGGATAATAAACCAGGCACTCCATCCGACTTGTTGCCGGAACAGAGCTGATATGTCCCCGAAGGGAGAGAAGCTGCCATCCGTGTCCCAAATCCTGCAGAGAATGATTATCCTCAAAATAGATGTTGTCAGTATCTGAATTCGTAGAACGAAGAATGAGACGTGCCGGATGCTGCGGATCGTTATTCCGGATCAGTACCGAAGCCGTGAGGTAATCACCTGCCTGAACCTGGTTGATGTACCGGGATGCAGTCACGGGGGTACGGGGACTCAGTGACAGGGGGGTGAAGGGGTGCCGGGGTAACAGGGTTTGCCAGTGACCGGTGTTATGAATGCGAATGATCTGTTCGTCATTGTCCGGATTGATAAAAACCGTATCCCGGTAAATGGGTATATTGAACCGGGCAGATAAAGTATCCAGATAAGTCATTAGCAGGTTGGCATTTCTACCGGGGGAGGAATAGAGGTAGATATCACGACCGCTTTTAATTATTGCCTCAGGATCAATATCCACAGTCCTGAAATACTTTGGAGTTTGTCCGGATCCCTCCCAGGTAATAATATTGGGGTAGGCTGCCAGGTAAGGTTCGTAAAACCGGTGCCGGTGGGCCACGTAACTGATTCCGTAAACCAAAGCATTCTCCACAAACGGTCCGGCCATCCAGGTAGGTTCCACAAATATCAGATCCTGCTTTGAAATGTTTTGCCGGATAAATTGGGCGGTGAGCCGGCTGTGGTGTTTTTGTGCTATCCGCTGCCGGTATTGACGGGGCAGGGGCCAGGATGTAACAACCATAAAAAAGAGCAGGATTCCTGGTGCGGTGGTCTGCAGAACCCTGCTACTTGCAGTAGTGCGACCGGGAAATGTGACTAGGAGAAAAAGTACCAGTCCGGATAAACTGAGTACCGGTCCGAAATAATAAATTTTGAAATGTTTTGACACCAGGATAAAACCCAACAGGGTTGCGAAGAGAAATGCCAAAAGGATACGAAATTCTTTTATGGTTCTTTCCTGGCGGGTTCGCGCAACGATTAAATAAATCATTAATACCGTAGTCAGCACGAGCAGGATACTGAAAGCAGGATTATTTTTAAGTAAAAGGATAAAATGATGGCCGAAGATATGCCAGTTAATGATCTGATGAGCTCCCTGCCCGTACAGTCCGTCGTGTGTGGCAACTCCGGTGATGAACCGGCGAAAATCCTTGAATTTGTGGAGTATAGGGAGGATAGAGATAAAAAAAGCAACCAGCGTGGTTAAGCCATAGAGTACTATATTCCTGAACCGGTGGATGAGGAAAAGAGGGATGATCAAAAGGGGTAAAAAGTTAAATTTTGTGGCAAAACCAACTCCCATCAGGATACCTGACCAGATGGCGAATTTTTGCTCCGAAAGGTGATCGGCATAGAGGTATATTACTGTTATTCCCGTGAAAATAAGGGTATACAACATAAGCATCCGGTCGGGAGTATACCGCAGGGGAAAATCGATCAGCACTGTACTGAGGAGTACAGAGGATTGAAGGATCACTGCTCCGGTCAGGTTTCGGGTATATCTTACAACCACTTTTCCCAGCCACATCAGGATGAAGAATGTGATAATTGTTAAGAACAGGGAAGAAAAAGTCAGGTATGTTTCGGGCCGGGTGATCACATCGGTAAAAAGAGATCCTTGTCCGATAAACAGGTAAGAGAGGCCCAGGAACAATCCGGTTAACATTTGAAACGGGGTCCCGGGATGATCAGTATGTCCTATATTATTGAAATTCAGGGTAATGCAATTCAATCCGTTTAATAAGTAAGGATATTCCGGGTCTGAACGCGACATAAAAAACGGTCCGGCCAGGTGATTCAGAAAAAGACTCCAGATCAAATAGAGCAAGGGTAGCAACAGTATGATGTACGATTTGTTTTTCATATTATTTCACATTCGGTATTGTCCTGATTTTTCCCCTCGTATCCATGTATCTTATTGTTCCTGTGCTTTTTTTACGCAGTAAATTTAATTTTACGTGCAGCGAAACCGCTCATTTTAAACAGCAGGAGGCCATGCCTGAACCGGCTGATCTGGGTAGATCCGTACTGCCGGTCGCGGTAGCGCACGATAACTTCGGTAATTTTCAGATTCAGTTTGGCGGCTCCAAAGAGAAGATCAAAATCGCCGAAGGGATCGAAGTCGCCAAAATAATGCCGGTTGGCTTTAATCAGTTCATAATCCTTTTTAAACAGCACCTTAGTGCCGCAGAGGGTATCTTTCAGGCGCTGCCCGAGCAGGTAGCTAAAAAACCATCCGAAAAATTTATTACCCAGGTAGTTTAAAAACCGCATAGCTTCTTTTTCCATCGGATATACCAGTCGGCAACCGTTGATAAATTCTCCCTTATTTTCTGAAAGAGCTTCATAGAATTTAGGCATATCTTCAGGAGGAGTTGTCAGGTCGGCATCCAGGATCATCAGGATATCGCCGGTGGCTGCTTCGAATGCTTCGCGGACGGCATTACCTTTACCTTTTCCGTTTTGCCGGAGTGCTTTAATATCTTTACCGGGGTATTTTTTTTGGATTCTGAGGATCTCTTCCCAGGTTTCGTCGGTTGAGTGACCTTCAATAAAGATGAATTCCTGGTGTGTGCCGAAATCAGGAGTTTTCAAAATAGCGTTCTCAATATTGCCTTTTTCATTGCGTGCCGGCACCACGATGGATACCGAGTAATCTTTTTTCTTGCGGATTACGGGCCGGGCGGTAATAAAATTCACCAGGGTTAAGGTATTCAATCCGGGCAGATTAGCCAGTAATACATTAAAGATCCAGTTCAGTACAGGGAGGTATTTAGGGAGGAGGAGTTTACGTTCAACTTTCACGATTTCAAACTCTTCAAGATAGAGTAGGTTCTCAATATCCTTGATAGTCAGCCAATTCTGAAGAGGCTGCCGGGCTTTAAGATGCAGTCGTTCTCCCAGTCGCAAAATAGGTTCCCAAAGGTAATTATAGGAGGAGATGATGATTTTTGTCCGGTCGCCGACCAGCTCTTTCAGGTTATGGATGACCGATTGGATATCCCATAAAGAGGGAAGCAGATCAGAAAGAATGATATAGTCGAAGGGCTGATCAGATTTGAATGATATTGCGTCTGATTGTATGAAGGTTAGTTTAGGGTATTTTTCACGGGCAATACGGATCATCTTTTCAGAAAAATCAACTCCGACTCCGGTGCCGGGACGAACTGCATGCAGCAGATCCCCGGTGGCGCATCCCAGTTCAAGCACACGGGCGCCTTCGGGGATGATCGTTCTGAAATGCCGGATAAGGATCTTATGGTAAAATCGGTTTCTTTTTTTCCACGAATCACGCTGGTTTGCAAGTGAATCGAAATACTCTTTCAGGATTTTTTGCCCTGACATGAAATAGTGGTATTGATGAAGCTCAAAGATAGAAAATCAGCGAGATTCATTTTTATCCAGATCCAGTAATTCCACTTTTTTAAATTGGGTTGGATGGCTTTCGGCCTGCAGGGCGATGTATCCCTCTTTAAGCGGGGCGCCTTCGGGCAATGCAAAATTATCCGGAACAAAATTGCCGCCTATAATCGGATGCGTGTAAGTCAGCACCGTGTCTCCATTTACCAGGTGATGAAAAATGCTGTCGCCCTGCACTTCGATTTCAACGGTTACCCATTCGGTTCCTGAGAAGGTGGGCGATGTTGAATTCAAACAATGGGGGGTGTATAATTCACCATGCACATATACTTCGGTACCCGGAGTACAAAGGTTGGCAGTTGGCCGTTCATAAGTTCCATCTCCGCCCAGCAACTGAGCTTCAATTGAGACCGGAAAATCCTGATCAAGTTCCATGCTTTCAGGTGATTGGCAATGCAGCATTACGCCGTTGTTTTTAAATGCCCACGCGGGACCGCCCGGAACCTGTTGACCGACAAAACGGTAGATCAATCTTAGTTTGTAATGCGAGAATTTTTTCCGGTAGAAAAGGTGGCCGAATTCCCCCCGGAATGTATCATACCGGCTGTAGTCAACGGTTAACAGACTGTCTTCAACTCTGAATGTTTCATTATAGTTTTCACCCAAAGGGTATCCTGAAAACTTGGGAATCCAGCCGTCAAGGTTTACTCCGTTAAAAAGCCGGATCCAGTTTTCTTTGGGTTTCTGTGTACATGCGGTTACCAGAACAAGAAGAGATAAATACATTATTTTTTTTCGGAGATTCATGGTAAAAAGGTTGATCAATATGGCAGACTATTTTGCAGGAGGAAAATTTTTTACGGTTGTTTTAAGCCAGGGATCTTGGGTTTTCTGCAGCCAGTATTTCAGCTCTTTATCAAATAATTCCCGCACCAATTCAGGATGTTCGGGTGCGATATTGTGCAGTTCCATCGGATCGTTCTGCCGGTCCCACAGATAGGTTACTGAAGAATCGGGAAAAATCTTTATTACGTCCATCGTATAGCGGTTGGTTCTGACGCCTCTTTCTCCGTAATTCTGGTGATCAAAATAATCTCCCGGGAGTTTACCTGATATTTGTCCTTTCAACATGAAATACAATTGTGATGTAGGGTATTGCTGATGCGGAGGCATTTTTCTGCCCCGGCAGATATTTGCATAGGAAACTCCTTCGACCTGGGGAGGGATTTGGTTTCTGAAGCCCATCAGGTCAAGCAGTGTGGGATAATAATCCGGAACAGAAATTAGCAAATCATTGGTCCCCGGTTTGATTTTATCCGGCCAGCGGATGATCAGGGGGATGCGCATGGATTCTTCATAGGGATTTGATTTGGAGATCATGCCGTGTTTTCCGAGGCAATCCCCATGATCTGAAGTAAATACTACGATAGTATTTTTCTCGAGGCCGGTTTCTTCAAGGGCAGATAAAATCCGGCCGAACTGTTCATCCACGCCGGTGACCATTGCCAGTTGATTTTTGATATTTTTCCGGTAATATTTTCCCCACCGGTCGGTAGTATCAGGAACACGTGGATCGTCAAATAATTTCTGTATGGCTTCTTCTTTATTGTCATACATCCTGACATAACGTTTAGGAACCTGGTTATAAGGCATATGTGGTGGGTTCATAGAGACTACCAGCGCAAAAGGTTTTCCGGGGGTACGGTAAGATCCGTCTTCATTTTTCAGATATTTTATCGCCATATCCGCTTCATGTTCCGGTCCCCATTGATTTACATAATGAAATTCATCCCGGGCAGCATTTGTGCTCCAATACATAGGGTGAAGATGATGATCGTACGTATTGTATGAATACCAGAAATCAAAGCCATGGCGGCGTTCAGGCGGGCACCATTCATTCCATTTTATTTTCCCCCGGTTATTGGAGCAATCAATGTAGGGCTTATGAGGATATTCAAGATGCCATTTACCGATATATCCCAAACTATAACCTTGATCGTGCAACACATCCGACCAGGTCCGGTCACTTTCTCTGAGTTGGATACCGAATTCTCCGGCTCTTGAAGTCGTATTGTTGACCACGCCATTTGATATAGAATACATTCCGGTCATTAGCATGCCGCGATAGGGACTGCAGACCGGTGTGTTTGAAGCTGCATTGGAGAAAAAGAGACCCTGGCGGGCAAACCGGTCTAAATTAGGTGTAATGGCAGGTTCCTGGCCCAGAAAACCAAGGGTTTGTACGCGCATCTGATCCGGAAAAACCAACAGGAGGTTGGGATGCTTCTGTTTTGTTTTTTGACTACAGGATGGGACCAGGGCCAAAGTCAGGATTCCGGCTGAAAGAAGTTGTTTATTCATAATGGAGAAAAGGTTACGTCAGGTTACGATTGATTACGAAATTAGAGATTTTTTAGGTTTTTCGGGTAATCTCTTTTTGTTATCTTTCCCTTTCAAATCCTTAATTATAAGAATATGTCCAATTTTCTTGCTGAGATGGTCGGTACTGCCATTCTGGTTTTATTTGGTGACGGAGTGGTTGCCGGTGTATATAACAGGCCAGTTACTGGGTGGTATTATTGGTGGGGTCGTAGTTTGGCTTCACTACCTGCCCCACTGGAAAGTGACTCCCGATCCCGTAAAAAAACTGGCCGTTTTCTGTACCGGTCCTGCCATACGAAAAACCTGGGCCAATCTGCTGAGTGAGATTATTGGCACATTTGTGCTGGTACAGGGAATCCTGTTTATCGGAGCCAATCAGTTTACAGAGGGCCTCAACCCGTTGATCGTAGGTTTTCTGATTGTAGCTATCGGCGTATCCATGGGCGGAACCACCGGTTATGCCATTAATCCGGCACGGGACCTGGGTCCCCGTATCGCCCATTTTTTGTTGCCAA
>Ga0190359_1002164_pt1 | contig 11856 bp, 10 predicted proteins | sample 48721823_MG_FD_161269 | JGI IMG/M metagenome (GOLD analysis project Ga0190359, IMG submission 161269) | Hydrothermal vent microbial mat bacterial communities from Southern Trench, Guaymas Basin, Mexico - 4872-18-2-3_MG | ecosystem: Environmental > Aquatic > Marine > Hydrothermal vents >...
GAACTTTCCAGCGGGGAACGCATCCCAGAAACGCAGCAGGCCCTTCCAGTGGATGGAGCGGCGAAGGGACTTGCTTTCTTGCAGGCTCTCGATGAACTCCCTTGGGTTCTTAGCCGCCATCTTCCGGTATTTCTCTTTCAGTTGCGACCCAACCAGCCTCAAAAACGCATTCAGGTGAGTGTCCGATCCCACATGCTCCTCCGCCCACTGCTTGAAACAACCTTTCCACCGTTCCGACGCGGCCCTTGCAATCTCCGAGGCTTTCTTGTCCACTTGGTCAACGTAGGCGCTTTTTTCCTCGAAGCCGAAAAGCAGCCACACAAGCGGCACGGTCCAGCGGGACTCTTCGTCGAAAAGGGCGAGTTCCTCAGCCGCCCGCCGAACCACCCCCTTCACCGCGGAACCGGGGAGGCAGGGTACCCCATACGGGTTCATGAAGGTGAAGCCGTTCTCAACGGGATGTGGATTACCGAGGCCGGTGGCGAGGGGCGCAACCAGATGGTAGCTTGCCGAAAACACGGTCTGCTCACCGAGCGACTCTTTCGCCGCCCGACGCCGCGCCTCGATGGCGCCGAGCATACTTTCGGCTATTGAAGACCGGGCCGTCACCGCCTTCAATGCCGTACGCTTGCGCTCACTGAGCGGCTCCCATTCATGCACGACATCGTTCTTCGGCACCGTGTCCCATTCCTGGTTGCGCGCCCATTCCTCCGCTTGCTGTTTCTTCCCCTTCTTGGTTACACGGCACGTCACTCCCTTGAACCAAAGAAGGAACTTGTGTCCGGGGGGCGAGCTTTCTATCTCCATGCGTCTGGAAGCCATGTAACCTGGCACTGCGAGCCTGGCAACTAGAACTTTAGGCGGATCTTTGTCGCCACCATCATGTTTTTTCTTCTTCCCCTGCTGCATCTCAATCTCCGTCCTTGACTGCGGCGTCTGCGAGCTGGCGGATCCAGCGCAGAATCTCCAAAGCCTCCTCGGTGGCACGCCGGTACTCACCGGATTCCTTCTCGTAGAGAGACTGCATGGCTCCCTCGAAGCCGTCCTTGTCTATGTGCTTCCTTTCCTTGAGCCAGCCCAGGACATCTCTCAGTAGCTCGCCATGAGGGTCTTTTTTATTGTCTTCCTTCCTGCTTCTCTTCCCTTCAAGAAACGCAAGCGTCTGCATCAACCCGTTTGTCATGACCATCGCCGGCAGCGACTTGGCGAGGTTCTTGTATTCCTTGTTCCTGCCCCGCACGCGCTCCCATGCGTAGGCGGCCCGCTTCTGCTCCATCGACTGCATCACTCACCTCCCCGAAGGCTCACACGACACGAACGGCCACGAGGCCGCGTCCGGTGGTGGCATCTCCGCCGAGCTGTACGACTTTACCGTCGAAGGCGTCCTTCAGCTTCGCAACCACTTCGGCGGCGCTCATGCTGCCGCCGTCTCGAGAGACGCTCGCCATGAGCAAGCTTACGAAGACGCTTTCGGGCGGCACGCACTCGGTGAAGAAAAGTCCGCCGTCGTCTGCGGTTCCGGTCTTGTCGTCGATTCGCACGTGAGGCTCCACGGACGTCGAGTTGCGAACAAAGTATCCGAACTGCTCGTTGGAAAGCAGCACCAGATCCGTCTCAATCTTTTTGCGAAAGTACTCGTGTCCTTCATTCTGCGGCAGCGCGTTCTTCGCAAGCCACGAGGCGGCCTTTCTAAGCTCGTCGCCACCCTCTGTCGGAATGAACTCGTAGTTCTCGAGAACGAGCTTTTCATCGCTTTTCAAATCACCGTTTACTACCACTGCCTTGCCCTCGCCAGGATCAGTGATGTTCCATAGCGCGTCCTGCTCGCCGCAGATACCGGCCATTCTCGAAAGCCTTTGCAGAGCGATCGGGCATGTGGCGTACACGTACCCTCCTCTCAGCGAGCGCACCGGAAATGCCACGATCTGCCCGTCTCCGAAGCTCACGGCCCCCGCGTGTTTCTCTGGCTTGTCTTCGGGGCCGAAAATCACCTCGATGTCTCTCTTATTGATCCCGTCCACCTCGCCGGCGGCGTCCCGAAGGGCCCCCTTGACGCCGGACCCCGCCAGCAACGGGTGTTCGGTGTGGCACTCGCGCTGTATGGGGTTGTCGATCACCCCCAGTGCGGTTCCCGATCCCATGTGCACCGGACTTACCCCATAGAAAAAAACCAGCTTCTTTTCCGTGAACATTATTCTTCCTCCTTTTCTTTTATTTCACCAGGTTCCGAACCAGACCCGGCCGAACCCTTCCCTTTTTCTCGATTGCCATTCTGCGCTGGCCCCCTCCTTCATCAACGCATCGTAGACGCCGTTTTTCCACAGTCTTTCCAAAGCGATGGTATCTCCCCGCCTCATCTCGAACCAGTAACCGGCGCCTGTCGATATCACCTGTCGCGCCGATTTCGGCTTTCTTTCCTTCAGATCCCAGCCTGATACCACCTTGCTCTTGCCCGTTGCGGCGGCCACCAGCTCAGCCTCCACGCCATCGAAGCTTAGGACGTACCTGCCGTCTTTTTCTGACACCCCGGGCGGCAGCCAGCCTACGGGGGAGATACATGGTGTAGTGAAGATCATGCGGAAGCGGCTCCAGCCTCCGCGAGGCCTTCCCATATCGCCCGCCACGTCGTTCGCCGGCTCCATGTCAGCCCCTCGACCGTCTCCACCCAGTCGCAACAGAGCCCGCTGGGGGATGTTTGTGCCACTGAAGCCGCACAGGAAGGCGGTGTACTTATCGATGTCGAATGCTACCGCGTCGCTGGTGTAGAGTTTGCCTTGTTGCGTAGTTCGCCTGCCGCGGTCAAGGGCAATGCCCAGGCGGGAGTAGATCTTCCAAAGCTCCCGGTAATCAACTACGGAGTCGCTGCCGGGCGTGGCTCCCTCCAGGTGTTCCCTCCAGCCGTCGAGGCTCAACCACAGCCCGCTCCGGGGCTTTCTGCGTACGGGAGCCCGCAGTACCGCCAGGCGAGGCAATGGGTAACTCGAATAGAGCAACTCCGCGGCACCCCCAGTCTCCGCTGGCTCCACGCGCTCGAGCCTCACTTCGCCGCTATCGTCCTCGCTCGCCACCAGGTCAGCCGGCATGGGAAGCAACAACTTACCCCCCTGCTCGATGCCAAGGAATGTAAGTGCATAATCCTCTCCCAGGCGTTCCTCTATGTTCTTGATCGGGTCGCCTGCACCGAGTAGGCCGGATTCAGCCAGGGAGTAAGAAGCCACCGCCCCCGTGAAAACCGATGGCCAGGGAGGCATCTGCGCCTCGCCGTGGTCGCCCGGACCGCCGAACAGCCGGTTGCCGCGCAGGAAAAGGACGTCGACGGGAGTTATTCGCCGGTACTCAACCATGTGCCACCTCCACCTTTTTGCTTTCCTTTTCCTCTTCCCGATAGGCCCTCCCCTCGCGCGCGAGGAACTCCGCAGTGTTCATGAGCCCCTGCAGCCATTGCTGCGGTGTCGTTTTCTTCTCTATCTCCTGGGGAAGAGATAAGGCGGCGTCCGCAAGGCTCGAAGACAGAAGGTCTATCTCCTTCCTCGTGTTCCCGCTCGCCCCCGCGGCCTGCCTTTTGAGCTGAAATGCCATGCAGCTTCGAAGCGCGTCCTTGTCGTCGGGCAGAGCCCTGAGCTGCTCCCACAGCAGGTAGGTCGCGCGGCGAGATACTCCTCTGGCGGCCAGCACGTCCCGCAGCCTCAGCAACAGGCCCATGTGGTTTTCTTCTATCGGACAACGGAGCTGTTCGTTCACAATCATCCATTTCCCGACCAACGAAGTGGTTCCACCGGCGCGCTTGCTCAAGGTAAGGCAGAAGGCGTCCCTACCGGCGTTCTTTGCGCGCCGTTCGGCATCCCGCAGCAGCCGCAACACCCTGCCAAGCGGCGCCTTGTAGTGCGCGACGACGGCGCCGATCGAGGCGCCGGCCTTCGACCCCATCATGGGCACCAGCCACTTTCGACCGCCCGTCATCAGGTAGGCGTAGCCGTTTCGCAACCGCAATCCCGGCGGTGCTTTCGTGCCCAACAACCAGCGCCAGGTTTCTTCCTCTCCGCCCTCGTTCGGAAACACTCCGGAGTATGCGCAACGAAGCGCCATCATGAGCGCCGGAAGATCGCCCACAGTCACCATGGCGAGCAGGTCGTCGCCGCCGGCGTATATCAGCTTTCCGGAAAACAGCTTCTCCACAACGTACCGCGCCACGCGCAGCGAGAAGTTGTTCAAAGCGGAGGAGATCGCCTGGTGCCAGGCCGGTGAAAGCGGCCGGAGAGCCCGGAGATAGTCGGAAAGCCCCTTCTCTTCCAGCTCGGCCTTGATCTCTTCTCGGAAGCGATCTCCCAGCTTGCCGTCGCTTGCGTCTCCGGAAAGCCATGCCCCCATGCGGTCGCCGTCCATGAGAACGAGAGCGTAGTAGGCCTCGGGCTTTTCGCCCAGGTATTCCTTCACCAACGTCGAGGTCTTCGCCTCCTCTTCTGCTTCCGACTCCCGCTCCTGCTCCTGCAGGTTCTCCAGGCACAGGGGCAGACTGAGCACGAACCTACGATCTTCTCCGTCCAGCCGCCTGTCGATCTTCTCGTACACCTTCTGCGGCCAGGCGGCCCTCTCTCCGCGGGCCTTGTCGAGCTTGCAGCGGGCCTCCTTTGCTTTTTCGTCCGGTTCGGGGTGCTTGTCGAGCCACCTTTCAACCGTCGACGCAATCGCCATGGTGTGGGTGGATACCACGAAGCGCCTTATGCCTTTGTCCCGATCGTCAAGGATCCCCTTTTCCTCCAGCTCCTTTACGAAAAGCCTAGGCCACAGGCGCTTCAGCGCGCACCAGGCGCACAGGCACTCGTTTTCTTTCACCAACCCGCTCAGTTCGTCGCCGGCCTTTTTCCAGACGGTCTCGCCGCGGGAGTCTGCGGCCCTTTCCAAGGCCTTCTCGTCGGTGGTGAGCCACTCCCGCTCGCCGCAGACCGAGCAGCGGTATCCCTTCTCCAGGTGGCCGGCAAATGGCCGAACGGACTTCGCCGCGGCGTGCAGTCGCTCGATCGCCTCGTACATGCCTGGGTAGTACACGCCCGGGTTGGGCGTGTAGAAGGTTGCCGTCTCGCCGTCCTCGCCCCGCAGCTCAAGCTTCTTTCCCAGCACGGCGCGGAAGTCGGGATGCAGGTAGTCCTTCTCCATGCCGAGGGCTTTCAGCGCTTCAACGAGCCGATCGTCTTTTTCATCCTTGCACAACGACCACGGCGCCACCGCCCAGTTTATCTGCGGGAACGCCTCAAGCTGGCGCCTTGCCTGTTCGGCCGCGTGGCCGACGCCTTCCACGCCGGCCATCCCGACAAGATCATCGAGCATCCTCTTGGCCGTGTCATCCATCCACCTTCGGGCCGCTTCGACGACCTCCCGCGCCGCCTTCTCCGCCATGGATGCAGGCACCACGGCCACGAAGCGGTTCGGCAATGTGGCGGCGAACAGGGGGTTGGCGTCGGATGCTTGCTTTTTCCAGAGGGGCTTTTTCCCCGTGATCCTCTCGACGTCTATTCCGTATCTCTCCTCCAGCCACAGGTCCACAAGCGGCATGCCGTGCAGGTCGGGGAATATCACGCAGTCGGGGCCGAACTCCTCGCACAGCGGCCGCATCGCCTCCCAGCACAGCCGGGACAGCAGGTGGGAGCCCGCCCACAGATCGGACACCTTGCGAGCCTGGGAGATGAAATCCTGCACCGGGCCGAGGCTGACAAGGAGCAGCGCGGGGTCGTTGCTCTCGTCCGCGGTCATCGCGCCCGCAAACGCGGAAGCCAACCTCAGGTGTTCCCATATGGAGTGGTCCGGGCTGCGGGTGTCGGCGGGCAGCAGGCGCCACAGAAGCTCCAACTCGTCGGCTCCAAGCATCGGACCAGCTCGCCAGAAGGCAAGGAACGTTCTTTGCAAGTCGACCCCGCCGTCGGCTTTCACAATCAGATCTTCAAAATGCTTGAAGCTGAGTCTCTCGATAACCTTCGGATTTACGTCGTCCGCGAGCGACTTTATCTCCACCACCCCGCCGGTAAGGGGATGAATCAACGCCGGTTGCGAGGCGAAGTTGACCTGGGTTTTCATCTTTCTTGGCAGTTGCGGCCTGTCCGCCGCCGCGGCCCACCTGTCGGCCCGCCTTACGATTTCTTCCAGTGCCGGGTCATCCACGCCCGCGCCGAGTTCTTTCAGCTTCTCGCGCAGGAGCCTCACCGTCCCTTCCTCGTGCCCCGCCCCCCGGAGCAATATGAGCGCCTTCTCCGCCGGATCGTGAGTGAAGGCAAGAAGTTTTGAAAGCCAGATTTTGTCCCTCATCACTAACCCCTAATTCTCACAAGTTTGCCGTCCAAATACTTATGCACATCCCGCCACACTCTAATGACATTTTCCCGTTGTGGTTCAAATTCGTCGGGAGGCATGTGTGGAACGTGAAATATGACACCAATCAACTCACCGTTTTCTTCCCTCCGTATTTTAAACCTAAGACTGTTCGGAAGTCTCAGACTTCTCTTTTCCCATTTGGAAATTTTGTGGTTTGTAACGGGATACGACAACCAGTGACGATCTTCTGGCACCTTACCCTTGAACGCGAACTGAGTTCGCAAGCCTATTTTAATAGGCGCAAACTCCATCATTATCTTCTGCCAGTCTGAACCCGGCCCAATCTTCCAGATCAACGGTCCTTCATTATCCTTGCCAATCGCGTGAGGCCAACTCAGTTCCATCGCCTTATTCCATTCTCTGAGTGGGATATTGTTGTTCTTCAACACTTTTTTTGATTCATCGTCCATTCCCTCAAGATAAAGAGAACCCCAGCCGTTTCGGCTTCTTCCGCCAACGCTCCCGAACCTAGAAATCAAAGAGATTGTCTCGGGGATAAGGCTTTTTCCTTTGTCCTCATAATAGCTGACCGTAAGAACGTATTGCTCATTCGTATCAATAGCATTCAATCCCTTTAACACGGTCCCCTTGCCTTTTTCGTAAATCAGCGCCCCATATCCAAGATACAACAATCCGCCAATAGGGAATTTCACCTCCGGGTGTTTCGTCTTGAACTCCTTGTCTCCCAATTTCTTCAAGCCTCCATCCATCCAATTCGACAAAGAAATGCGCACCGAACTCTTCTTGTGCAAGTTCCTGCCAATGTTATCCTTGAGCCACGCGTTGCCAAAAAGCAGCCCTTCCTCCCTCCTCATTTCTTTGTAATCTTTTCTTGTATAATTGTTCTCATTCGCGTATGCAACGCGCCACCACTGGCGCAACAACGACTTAAAAGGCGCCGTGCGCCACCTCCCGCTTTGAAATGCATCACCTAAAAACGCAGGGGTTAAGAATCTTACTTTAAATTGTAGCTTCTTTTTCCTAAGCATGAGATTTGAATCCTCCTTCCGAGCGCAGAATATCTTTCTGTTTCTATCCACCTTCTCCTCATCAAGACGATTGCAGCATGCATTCCTGACACCTCACACCCACCCCAACTCCACCAACCTCTCCGTCCCATAGAGCTGCCTCCTGTGTTCGCTTTCCATCTCGTGCGCCAGGTAGCACACCCGCGCTCCGGCGCGGCGGGCGGAGGCGGCGGCGGCAAGGGACATCTCCTTCGTGCCGCCCGTGACGTCCACCCACGCGCGACGCGCGTCGCGCCCGAGCCAACCGGCAAGCTCCTCCACCAGATCCTCGGGCGCCCGGTACGGCATAAGCCCGACATCCACCCCAAGCCGCCGGGCTACCCTCTGCACCCTCGCAGCCCTCGCCTCCGTCTCTCCGGTGTGGACGAGAAGCGCCTCCGCCGGCCTCGTCGCCGCAAGCAGCATGGCGCAGAGCTCGGCCGAGTAGCCCACCAGCAGCGCCAGTAGGCACTCGCCCGCCGCAAGTCCATCCGGCAACGGAAGCCTCCCGCCTAGCGGCTCCACCAGGTTGTCCCAGTAATAGCCCACCCGACGCCTGCCCTCCGCGACGATGTGCCTCCTGTTGGCCCAGTGGAGCTTTTCATCGAGCGGGGCCTTGGCCGGGGGCGGAACGTCCAGCATGGCGGCGTGTTCGGCCAGGACTCGATGTGCGTCCGCTTCGGCCGCGGGATAGGATATGACCTCGACGGGCAGATCGTTCTTGCGCGCCTCGTGATCTGCCTTCTCGTAGTTGCCCGCCGGCACGAATAACGTTCCCTTCTTTCCCGGGGCGGCCCTCTTCACGTATTCCGCGACGGCCCCGAGCTTCAATTCGACATCCTCCACCGCACGAACTCCACCGCCGTCCTGTCGCCAGGCGCCAGTCGAGAACACGGTGTGGTCGGGGCGTCCTCCATACGCGGCCACGAGCAGTGCCGCGGCAAGAGGCGCCCAGCTCGATTCCGCTTCGAAATCCAGGGCGGACAGGTCGTCGTTCACTCCATCACCTAGACACAGACCCCAGCTTTGCTGGTTCAGTTTCTCACGAATGCCGTCCGCCACCTTCGAGAGATCCTGCGGCAGCCTTTCCAAATCTGAAATTCCCTTTTTCCACCTTAGCGGAAGAAGGAAAGAACGCGCCAGGTTCTGAAACTCACGCCTCCATACGAAGATCGCCCATGCTGCGCCCGGACCGGTGGGAAGCTTGGGACTCAAGCCGAGGCGATCAGTCGCGCTACGCTCCAGCAGAAAAGAGGACAATCGATTGCCCAACATGTCATTCAGGCACTCGGCTCCCCTTTCCGCGTTCTTCTCAAGTTTATCTATGTCGATCCGCATTCCCCCCGTCTCACTTAGCTGTCCACCTTTCCGAATTCGATCTTCGGCTCGCTGCTGCGTATGAGCACTAATGCGGGCTTTTCGGAATCTGCCAGCGTTGAGAGTTTCTCTACCGGGATCATCAACTCTGCATTGCCCTTTTGGTCGGTTCTAACCTGAAACGTCTCACCGAACAGCATGACGGCATAAGCGTCGGCCGGAGCGTTGGAGATCCGCAGGGTGATCCTTTCTCCCGGCTGTGCGCTGGCCGGCGGAGGTATACGCAAGAACGCATGCCATTTACTTTGCTCTCCTTGCCATGCAAGCCTCGTTTCTCCTTCTGCTGCTGTTGCCGCCGCCGCCACCGGACGCCAAGAGCGTATCGCGGCCACGATTTCTTCGTCGATGGTGTAATCATTTTTCTTCTCTGCTGCCATCTTGCGCCAAGTCTCCAGCGCAATTACTTCTGAAGACTCTGTGGCCCGCTCTTCCGATGCTGCAGCCGCAAGTCGCAAGCGGGCGGCCCTTCGTAAACGGTCAATGTAGGCTGCAAATGTTGGATAACGCTCGATAAGTTCTGCCACCTCGTCGGCGTGCAGAACTGAATCCCAAGTTACGTTAGTAGCCTCCGTCCACCACCAACGTTCCCGCCGGCGTTCCAGCTCCGCGGCCAAAGCGTGCCCCGTTCTCTTGTAGTTAATAAACGTCAGTGCCCATGACATCGGGCGTAACAGTAAGTCGAAGTAATCGACTCCCTGTTGTTGTTTCCTGTTGAGTTGTATGTCTACGACAATCTTCCTGGCACCCTCTACCCTGTCATGGAACCGTTCTCTTTGTTGCAAGATCCACTCGGCCCTCTCTGCCGCTGCCGAAACGCCATCCACGTCGAAGGGATCGATCAGCACGTTCTCCAGGATACGTTGGAGCTCGTCCGCTAGTTCCGAAAGCCATTCTCCATCCAGACTCTCGACAGCACCTCGCACCAAGTTTTCATCTGGTTCCGAAGCCGGTGTGGGTTCTTCGCCCGCGGCATTGAGCTTTGCAAGCGACTCGAGGTATACGCTGCAAGCATCCTCACGCTCCTCGTAGTCTAGCGTCTCGTTCTTTGCGTCGCGGAGCATGGCTTCTGCCAGCGAGCGTAACTGTTTGATCTCTTGCTTCTTATCGCTCTCAAAAGACATAGGGCTCATTCTCCCCGGTCTCTCACTTCCACCTTCCAGTCGAGCAGCGTTCCACCCAACTTTGCGCTTCGGCGTTTGCCAAGGAAATCAGAATAGGCACACCGCAAGGGAATCTTTTCCCCTTTTCTATTATGCAAGCTCATTCTGTAAGCGGTTATCGTCCTAAAATCTTTAGGACCCATGGCCGACACGACGACTACCCTCTCGGGCGAGAATGTACACAACTGCGGAAGCATTTTACCTGGGGGCTTTTGAAACAGGAAAGTCTTGCCCTGGCCAAAGTCCCACCTCAGGGCAGAAAACAGCTCCCGCTCTACCACTTGAAGGTATTCTTTCAATCTCGGTTCCAGCTTGCGATCTGCAGCATTGAAGGCATGAGTATCATCGGTACAATTTTGGCAAGATTGTTCATTCGGTCTAGTTGTTGCCATGGGACACGGAGGAGATGCTTGTCGCAGGCGATCGAGCGTGTTTTTCCTTCTCGTGGAAGGTCTCTTTTCGAGGGTTGGGGACGGCCAGAGCTCTTCCCATCTCTCGGGATCATGCTCTGAGATCACGTCGTCGAACAGTCGAACCACGTGCTTGAGCAAGTGTCTGTGGAGATTTCTTCTAGAGGTGAACCCCCGCCATTGAAGACGCCAAGTTCGGCCGTCCTCCCTGACGATAATTTCTCCTCTCTTTGAATTCACCTCCACCCTCCTATCCGCTATTAGACGACGTCGGTTGGTGGTTCTGACAGCTCGGTCAAGATTTTCTCGTACAGCTTGTGCCCACGATGAACCAGATGGTATGCATTATCTATAGTGGTTGACAATCGTTCTGCCATATCGCGGTATTCTCTTCCCGCCATTTGCATCTCCAGGGCTTCTGCATGACGTGGGCTTTCGTTCCGCATTCGTTCCATGACCTTCAGGTGAAGCTGGCCAACTAAGGATTTGTCAAGGGGTGAGGTAAAGGCTCTTCGCGTGGACGCCTCCGGGTGGGCATCGTCACTTTCGTAAGGAACGTGAAGGTTTCTCCGAGATCTCTTGGCGGCCCTTATTGTGTCGATGAACAGGTTTCTTAGGATCGCGTTGAGGAATGCCTTGTACTTCAGGCAATCTTCATCTTCCAGGCGTCCATCCTTCTCAGTGAAGGCAAACAGCTTCTCAAGGCATTTTTGCGCTAAATCTTCTTCGTCAAGAGAGGGATCGCACCAAATTCTGTAACGCCGAGCCCTTTTCAACAGGTACTTACGCGACAACTCCGCAAGCCTGTGCCCGTAGGGCCCATTCCATTTGGGCCCTGAGGAGGCGAATACCTCTTTCACCATCCTGTCTTCGCAATCTTCCCACATGACTTTGTTGGAAAATACTTCAATCGATCGCCGTTTGACAAGAGAAAGTTTGCGTGAAATCAGTGGACGCCGGGGCCTTTGCGGAAGCGATGTCGGGGGCTGCAGATTCACCCTGCAAAATCCTATACCCTGCAGTTTCATGCGCCAACTACAGCGTAAATCAGGATACCATCTCCTCAAGCGCTACCTCGATTCCCTGGACAAGGGCCCATATCCCCAGGATCGGAATAACCACCTCTGCCCCCACGAGTAGATACGCGCCCAGGGCACAGGTTGCCGCCGAGGATGCCTTGGCGGTAACGGGATCATCGGTTACATCCTGCACAAAGCTCTCGACGATGTCAGATATCACCAGTGCCGGGCTGGACGCGCCCTTGGCCACGACCTTGGCAGCCCGGCTAACCGTCTTGCTGGCCGCTTTCTTGGCAACTATCCCGGCGCCCTTCCCCACTGCCTTGCGGACCGCCGCTCTGGGCAAGCGATTCGGTTTTCCCTGCGTTTTCTTCTGGACCTTCTTTTTCATGACCATTCTCCTTTCCGGTGACAAATCCGTATCTGGAGACGAGGACGCAGAAGAATCGTGATTCTGACAAGCGGGGTATAATTTTTTCTTTTTTTTCCCGGCGCTGGCTATTCCTCGGGAACATGGACG
>Ga0190359_1002165_pt1 | contig 11853 bp, 5 predicted proteins | sample 48721823_MG_FD_161269 | JGI IMG/M metagenome (GOLD analysis project Ga0190359, IMG submission 161269) | Hydrothermal vent microbial mat bacterial communities from Southern Trench, Guaymas Basin, Mexico - 4872-18-2-3_MG | ecosystem: Environmental > Aquatic > Marine > Hydrothermal vents > Microbial...
AGCCTTTCCATTCTGATTCATATTTTTCTTCCAAATATTTACGTAAATCTTTTAATGTTAAAATTTGGTTTTCATTCATGGCTTACTCCTATTTTAAAGATAACATAAGATTAGGTGTACTAATGGAAAAAGCAAAAGTTGCTCTTCATGACTACCTAATTTATGTTGTCTGTTAAATATTATTTGCCTACTACTGTTGAATTTAATCATCTTTTTTCTTTTTTATCTCCTTGTATATGTTGCTCATATTAGCAACCTAAACTAAAAATTAGCAGGGTTTCGTGTTTTTGTATGTACATTCCTTTTCGAGAAAGTGCTGTAAATTTGTTTATATGTCGGGAACATTACCTAACAGCACCCATTTGTAAATGGTTGTACTCGTGTCCCCCAGATTAAAAAATACATACATATTTGATTTTAAAAATTTTCCATAAATAACACAATGAAAAAAAGCTTTTTTGCACAATTCATCCACATGGTATACAGTTAAGGAGATTAATAGGGTTGATAGGGATAAGAGAGATTAAGAGGCTACCAGATGAGAGGTCGATATAAGCGAGGAGGATAGTAGAAGGACATGAAGCAGGTTTGATAGAGGGGATCGTAGAAGAGGGCTCTCTCTGTGTAAGTTTTGAGAGAGTACCCCAATTTAAAAAAACCGTAATACTTGATTTTTTCATCTTAGATTATTGTGAAATGTTTCCCCAAAGTGTATACCATGAATCAGACAAAAAAGCTTAATGTCTTAATGTCATTTTGTGTTCACTTAGAAAAAACAGCAAGAACTGATAGCAAAAATTGCCACGTGTAATCCAGGAATCACCTCAAAATTGTTTTCGTTTGCTAGTTATCTTTCTTAAAATTACTAAAAAGGGATAAATTTTAGAGGTTATTAATCGGTAAGTGAAAATGTTTAATTCTTATTTCCATTTAAAATTTTTGGTTCAAGAACTCCAAGAGAAAATAGAATCAAAGTTTATCACTTCAGCTTTTACATTTGCAAAAAGAAAACTCCACATTTCCATTTCGGATGGTTCAGATATTTACTTTTGTGCAAATAATCCACTTCCCTTTTTAACCTACCAGACCAGGACCCCAAGCCCAAAAGATAAAGTGCTTCTTTTCAAAGATATCTACAGACTTCAAATATCAAAAATCTTGTTAAATCGCAGCGATAGACAGTTGCTAATCAGTTTCAACAATGATAATTACTACCTCCTTATGAGTTGTTATGGAACAAACGGTAATGTTTTTCTTTTGGACGGCAAGTTTGCAATTCTTGAAAGTTTTAGAAAGACTTCCACAGATAAACAATCTAATCGTTTTCAGATGAGCGATTTCAAATCACCTGATAGTATCTCTTATGATCCGGAAAGTATAGAAAACCTCATTTTAACATATGGAGACAGAAATTTGGAGATTTTGCTTAAAAATATTATGAACAAAAGGCTAGATAAGGTCTTTGTCAATGAACTTTTCGCTCGTACAGGACTAAGATCGGATAAAAAATGCGGAGAACTTTCTGGTAAAGAAATCGAGCTACTAAACAATACACTGAAGGAAATGCTGGATGAGATCGAAGCTAAAAACTTTTACATATATTACGGAGAATTACCTGTTTTTAGCCTTTTAAAGCTTTCTTATCTTAAAAATAATGACTTAAAAATATTTGCGAACTGTACGACGGCCACTAATGAATTCATAAAAGAGTATCTAAAAAATTTTTATTTTATCGAAGAAAAGAGGAATCTAATAAGAATTGTCGAAAAGTATATAGCAGCTACTCAGAGAAAACTCCTGCGACAAAAACAGGATTTAAAAAATATAAAAGATCCTTCCACCTATAAAGAATGGGCAGAAACTATTTTAGCTAACTACCATAAGGTTAATAGAAAGGCAGACTTTGTTATTCTTCCCAGACTTCATAATCCAGCTGAAAAAATAAAAATCCCTTTAATCAGAGGGTTAACACCAAATGAAAATGCAAAACGGTATTTTGAAAAGGCGAAAAATATAGAGAAATCCCGGGAGATCTTAAAGAAAACCATTATAGAAAATGAACACAGTTTAGATAATGCAAAAAAATTGCTTCAAAAATTGGGATCCATTAACTCCAGGAAAGAGTTGAAGTCAGTAAAAAAACTGATACAGAATAACTATTTACCTACTGTGAAATTGAAAGAGCACCACGAAAAACTCCCTTACCAGCTCATATCCTACAAAGATTGGGATATACTCATAGGAAAAAGTGCAAGGGACAATGATATATTGACCTTTAAAATAGCTCGCCCGAATGACTTCTGGTTTCACGCGCAAAATGTTCCTGGATCGCATGTGATAGTACGCAACCCGAATAAAAGAGACTCTCTCCCGAGCGAAATCACAAAGGTAGCAGCGGGACTTGCCGCTTTCAATAGCAAAGATAAAAACTCAAAACTTGTCCCTGTTGTCTATACAAAAAAGAAATATGTATGGAAACCTAAGAAAAGTAATCCGGGTATCGCTTCATATAAATTTGAAAAAAGCATAATTGTCGAGCCAATCAATCCTCAAGCCATTCAAGGAAAGCTCTCTTAAAAGAGTTTATATCAACAACTAAGCCTACACGATGTGAGACTCCCAGTTCATTATATCTTCCACCAAATCCTACTCCATAATCAATATTAATAAATTTTACGTTTATACCAATACCGGCTGTATAATCTCCCAACTCATCTCTCCCGAATCTTACCTTTAAAGCCTTTTTGATGCTTATCTCACAACCAACTCTTGCTCTTATATTAGCAAACAAGAGGTAAAATAAGCTTTCATTTTCCTTTGAGCCGGTTGATAGATCCAAACAGAACGAAGGTTCTATTGAAGTTATTGTTTTCCCAAGCATAAAAACGGAGGCAACTCCGACACAAAACGATGGTAGGATAAGTTCTTTATAGCCATCATTCCATATAACAAGCGTTCCGGTAAGATCCCTGGCAATTATACCAAGGCTGTAGTGACTGAATTCGTAAAGAATTCCTACATCAAGACCGATTCCCCAGGCAAATCCTTTATACAATCTTTCGTAGGGAAACTTTACGTTGATGCCGTAGAGAATGTTATCCTTCAAACGGTTGGATATCGAAAAATACAAAGCGCCGAGGCTGGAGTTAAAAAATTTTAGTTCAGAATAGTCCGGTCTGTATTCACCCTCATTTCCACCTACATTGTACTGAATAAAATCCTGCAAATAATGAATGCTATCGACCCCTATTCTGATAAATCCAATACCCAAAACTCCCTTCTGAGCGCTACCGGCAACAAAACTTAAATTGTCATATTTAAGCACTCCTGCGAACTCTTCACTGTGCATCATTTGCAGTAAGCTCCTATTACTTCGATATAGAATTGCAGGGTTCCAGTAATAAGCGACAGCAGGGTTGGAAGATGACACAACAGCTCCACCTAAGCTCATTTCCCGAACGCCCACACCGAATTTCAAAAATTCTCCAGTGTATTTCGTCTGAACTCCAGAGACTATCCCTCTGAGAAAGAATAGGGAAACAATCACAATCGCCGAAACCAATCTTCTGAAGTCCATATAGTTACAACCCGTACTTTTTCTTCAGCTCGTCAAGCTTGTTAAGAGCTTCAAGAGGAGTCAGTGAATTAACGTCAATCTCAGAAAGCTCTTCCTTGAGCTTATTCTCAATTTCGTCAAAAAGACTCAACTGATATGGATTTTTATCAATTTCTCTAAAATTTTTAGTGTCTGTGGGCAAAACTCTTTCTTCCCTTGATAAATTCGCTAAAATTTCATTAGCCCTGAGAACAACTTCTTTTGGAATACCGGCCATTTGAGCCACATGAACTCCATAGCTCTTATCACATGCTCCTGGAATTATCTTTCTGAGGAAGATTACCTTGTCACCATATTCTTTTACTGCAACATTCAAATTAACAACACGAGGCAATATCTTTTCCAATTCTGTTAGTTCATGATAGTGAGTCGCAAATAGGGTTTTTGCTTGAACTTTAGGGTTATTGTGGAGATACTCAGTCACAGCCCAGGCAATAGCAATTCCATCATATGTCGATGTACCTCTACCTATTTCGTCAAGGAGCACGAGAGAACGAGGCGTTGCATTGTTTAAAATGTTTGCTGCTTCAATCATTTCCATCAAAAATGTTGACTCTCCTGCTGCCAGATTATCACTCGCTCCAACCCTGGTAAAAATTTTGTCAACCACACCAATTTCCGCTTCCTCTGCCGGCACAAAAGAGCCAATCTGAGCCATAAGCACAATAATACCAACCTGCCTCAGATAGGTAGATTTCCCGGCCATATTAGGGCCGGTTATTATGAGAATCTGCCTGTTTTCATTATCGATTTCAAGGTCATTCGGAATGAACCTCTCTCCCGGAGGCAATAGAGCTTCTACCACCGGATGGCGTCCATTCTTAATGAGTATTCTGGTGGAATTGTTTATCTCCGGTCTCACGTAGTTATTCTTAGCGGCTATATGAGCAAAAGAACAGAAGACATCAAGTTGTGCTATAACATCGGCTATACGGAGAATTTCTTGAATATTTCCCAGAACCTTATACCTTAACTCCTGGAAAATTTCGTACTCCAGTTCGCCAATTCTTTCTTCAGCATTCAGTAACATTTCCTCGTATTCCTTAAGTTCCGGTGTAATAAATCTCTCAGCATTGACGAGTGTTTGCTTTCTGATATAACTATCAGGGACCTTAGCAAGATGGGGTTTTGTAACCTCAATATAATAGCCAAATACTTTGTTGTAAGAAATTTTTAAAGAAGGTATATCTAATCTCTGCCTTTCTTTTTCCTGTAATTTTAGAATCCAGTTTTTCCCTTCCCGGATAATTTTTCTATATTTATCAAGCTCTTTATTAAAACCATCTTTTATAAAGCCTCCTTCTCTTATGTTCGAAGGTAAATCCTCATCCTTTATCGCCCTATCAAGCAGCTCAACAACCTCAAAAGGCACGACTACCTGATCAAACAGACCGGAAAAACTCCTGCTTTCTTCAAATAGCCCAAGGATTTCTGGAACCAGTTTAAGAGATTCTCTCAACTGATAGAGTTCTCTGGCAGTCGCTCTATTGGCACTGATTCTTGACATAAGTCTTTCAATATCCGAAAAGTCCCTTAAATACCTTCGGACTTTATCTCTTAGCTTTTCATTTTTGTAAAGGAAATCCACTCTATCAAGTCGCTCATTAATCTTTTCAGGATTCTTCAGAGGCCTGATAAGCCACTTCCTTAAAAGCCTGCTACCCATTGAGGTTACAGTTTCATCAAGGACTCCGATCAGGGAACCTTTAACATCACCAGTCTGCATTGTCCGAAAAATCTCAAGATTTCGCTTGGTAAACTCGTCTACAAGTACATAATCGGCTTCCAGAAGAGGTTGTATCTTAATAACATGATCCAGATTCTTTTGCCCATTCTGATGAAGATAATATAAAATTGCACCCGCTGATGAGATTCCGAGTTTGCAGTTATCTATTCCAAAACCTTTCAACGTCTCCGTTTTAAAGTGCTCAGTTAAAAGATTATAAGAATACTCATAGGAAAATACCCATTCATCCACTTCTGCGATTCTTAAGACTTTGTTTCTAAAGTGTTCTTCAATCTCCCGATATATGGATTCTGGACATATTATTTCCGATGGATCCAGAGAAGCTACGATATCTCTATAAAGATCGGGCTGAGTATCAGTGACATAAAATTCCCCTGTTGAAACATCCATTGCAGCAATTCCGACCCCTTTTTGCCCTTTGTAGATGGAAACGAGGAAATTGTTTTCCTTCGTATTCAGAAACCTGTCCGAAATAGCTGTTCCAGGAGTAACGAGTTCAACTACTTCTCTTTTAACTATCCCTTTTGCTTTCTTAGGATCTTCCACCTGTTCACAAATTGCAACCTTTAAACCAGCCTCGAGAAGTTTATGCAGATAACTCTCCAGAGCGTGATACGGAAAACCAGCAAGCGGCACGCTGGCAGCTTTTCCGTTTGCCCTCTTTGTAAGGGTGATATTTAAAATCCTGGATGTAACTTTTGCATCCTCTTCAAAAGTCTCGTAAAAATCGCCCATCCTAAATAGGACAATAGCGTCGGGATACTTTGCTTTTATCTCTCTATATTGCCTCATTACAGGGGTTGAAAACGTACAATCCTTTGCCATAGCAATTCAAAAACTTTGCACCCGAAAATATAAAAATTTATGCAGTTAAATGATAACAAATAAGAAATGATGGAAGCAGATTGACTACTGACTACAAAGCTACACCGGTCAGATTTTCTCTTTGCATGTATCTAAAATCTAAACTCATGTCCAAACGATATGGTAAAACCTCTGGCTTTGTTAAAAAAACCTGAATCTTGCGAAAAGCCAAAGTCGAAAGAGTAACTTCTACCACCAATACTGAATCCACATCCCCATCTAAAACCACTTTCTCCACCAAAGTTTATGCCAAATCTAATGGGCAATATTGGTAAGTATCTTACTTCAGCTCCAACGGAAAAAGTTGGGGTTAGAGATGAATACCAACTCTCATTAACAAATTGAATCATGCTTGCGTATATATCCAGCTTCTTTGAGTAGTTATATCCAAATCCTGCGACAATGTATGCAGGTAAAACAGTTGAAAAGGGAGAAACATCCTTCAGGGTGTCTGAAATAATCCCGGCTTCGAATAAGGAGTCTACTTTGTCATCAAAAAAATCCTCCGACTTTAGGAAGTTTCTGTATTCAAATTCATACTCCTTTGTAGATTTGGTCCACCTAATAAAAGAAAAAAGATTATTTACAGACAACCCGAAAGATAACCTTTCTTTCATTTTCCCGGATATCCCGGCGCCAATACCACATCCAAATCCTCCAATACCCCCTTTTATACTCGCTGCACCTTCCATCGATATCCCGTCTTTAAAAACTGAAACAGTGCCATTTACATCTTTAGTCGTTGCAGTTTCAATTCCAAGTAGCAACCTAAAAGTTACCCCCACAGAGAAGCTATCGAAATAACTGTTGATAATATCGCTCTCCAACAGATGACCATAGCCCATATCCAGACTCATGTATGATTGAGCAAAGGCGTCCACATCATCCAGCTCAATATCTTGCTCGAGTTTTATCCCTCTAAATGGAATATCAAGCAAAACCTTGGGAATATTACCGGATGAGATAAAATGAAGATTCGTCGAGAAAGCAAAATGTCCTATCCTCATGCCAATAATCCTGCCGCACATTTCTCCTGCAAAATTCAATCCCTCGGCTGGAAAGTAAGATAACATTTCTTTCTTTTTATTTTCATCAAGATAAAGACCGGAAGCCATATACTTATTAAACCAGGATGCATTGATAGAATTATTGAAGAAGCGGACTGAATTAAAAGGTACAAAGGGAAATATCCCGAAAGAGAAACCTATCTTAATATTGCTATATCCAAGATTGGCTGGGTTCCAGAGTAGCGCATCCGGCCCGGTGTCATATGTAGAATATGCACCAGCAAGGGAAATCGATCTGGCGGTGTGGAAAACCTGTGCATTGGAAAGCACCACGCTAATTGTCAATGTCAATATCACCTTGAAAATTTTTCTATTCATAATGACCTCTATTTCTCTCCCGCTAATTCTCCAGGGTTGATTTCCCCGTAAATCCTGCCATAAATTGTTATAGATAAACTATCAGAGGATAAAAGTCTGGAAGGCACAGGATTTCCATTTTCATCTCTCATCCCCAGAAAAGTAAAAACAGGTTTTATATAAACTGAATCTTGCAAAAGCTCTATTTTCCCTTCATCTACAAAAGTCGAATCTGTAAAAGAAGTATCCGGAAACAGAGTTATGGTAGCAAGCGTATCGGGTGATAGTGTCTCTTTATTAAAATACGTTGTATCTCTGGCTACCAGTAGGTCCACCCTGGCACCGAATTCCATTTGATTTGAATATTCATAAAAAAGTTTCACAGCCTTTAACTGATCTGGAATATCTTCTTCTAATATCTGCGCTTCCGACTCATAAGTTATATCATCATCTATAATGAACGACATTGGAACCTCGACGGTAAGCTTGCCTTCGACATACTGGTCTACAGAAACCGTCCCATCTCCGCCCACTTTGGCCTGTCCAAAGGCAACGATTCTATCCGGAAATATGTTGAAAATATCTTCGGCATCAGGAATCTTTACAACATTGTTTTCTACGATATTTTGCCTCACCCTTTTTATAACCTGTTCACCATCCTTATTCTCCGCTTGAACAGTCAGATCAAGGATAACAGGTACCCCGATATTCGTATTAAATTTCAGATTCAACTCTACATCTGAAAACTCAACCCCTTCTAACTCCTCCGGGAGAGCGTCAATCCTCTGCTCAACAGTATCAATATTAACCACTACCGTATCAATGTATCCTTTAACTCTCTCAAACTTCACCCCTTCCAGATTGACATCAATATTTACATCTTGACCAAATCTGAGAGTCATTAGAGAATCCTGTGGTAAAATGATAGAAGATCTATAGGAAATTTTTTGGTTATCCTTAGACATTTTTATGACATAACCATTTAACGGGAACTCAAACTTAAATGGTTCGGGCGTGGAAGGAATCTGGAATCTTATGGACAGTTTATTTTCATCCTTTGCGATTTCGTTCACAATAAATTCCACATTTGCTATCATTCCTATATTGTTCACAACATTTAGAGTTAACATCCCCTCGCTTATTTCTGCTTCCTCAACCTTTGTATCTTCCTTTAGTTCAATATAATCTTCTTTGGTAATTGCCTCTTTATAGAAATAACCCCTTACTTTTTCAAATGCCAGCTCGCTAACGCTTATTTCTACAACTATGGAATCAAGTAAATCATAAGATGCCTCCACATCTCCTTGAGTTGTGACAACACAGTTGTAATGAATCTTCTGAGTATCTTTTGGCAACCTTATCTCTTTTCCTGAAAGATCAATTACCCTTTCATTATCGCCGGAATATATATCAAATTCCTCAATTAGACTTATATCTGATCCCTCCGACTGGTAAATCTCGGGTATTCTTACAATCACATGCGGGATATCATTGTTATCCATATTTACTCCATCATGAATGCGGAGCGTAATAGCACCGGAAGATATGACAGCACTTACAATGTCAGCATCTTCACTGTTAACATTAATTTCTCCTTCTTCTCGTATTTCCTGAGCTTTTATTATCCCGGTAAACTCCGAAAAAGTTATATCTTCTTCTTCACTTTCACCATAAATATCAAAGTCAACCTTAACATAATCGTTCATGTCAACCGTTCTATACTCATCACCCGTATCGTACGTTCTCACCTCGTAGCTATAGCTTATTTCCTGTTCAACAATACCCATTTCCAGAGTGTAACCATCTATCGCAAAGACACTGTCCACACTTCCGTCAGCAGGAACATCTATGGAAAACTGCCAGGGATTTCCTGAGAGATCTTTTATTGAGTTAACCGTTACCAAGATATCTGAATCTACGGGGAGATAATTCTTTATACCAACTTTAAAACTTCCCTTTTCGACTTTTGCTTGTCTGACTTTATTTTCCTGTTCTGGAAGCTTTATAACCCCTGCGTCATCCACGATCTGCTCGGGGATCCTGGCTGTAGCCCGGCTTACCTCGAGATCCGAAGCAGAAACTACCACATAAAAATTGGAGTTTAAATCATCATTGGTGATAGTGATTGGCTGATTCTTCGTTCCGACGGTATGTCCTGAAACCTTTATTAAAACGTCCCCGGGAAGAGTTTTACCCGCAAGGTCGATCGATTTCACAGAAGATTCTCCCGGTGGAATTTCTTCATTCCAGATTACGCTTATAACCTCGACTGAATCATTACCAGTAACCTCCATAATCCCAACATTTATCGGACTGCCCAGGGTTATTATCATATTGTTAACGATTTCCACCTTTAGAACCCCAGAGATAAAATCTGCGGACTTAAAATTATCAAAAGAGAAAGATTTGTAGTTAGGTTCTAAGTCAGCACTTCCTATGTTATCAACTGAAGCACTTCCACCACCATCATTTATCAAACCCTCCAGCTGTGTTACCACATCCTCTGGCATTACTTCTCTAAATAAAAACGGTTCTGTACTATCGGGCTCGACATCTTCCAGTTCTATCGCTCCTATGGCGGTAGAATCGCTGGAGTTAACCGGTTTCACACCTGTATCTTTGAATCTAGAAATAAAGGAGTCCTTCGAGGAGTCTACCGTAACATCTTCAACAGACTGGCTGTAACTATGCTGAATGTCTCCGATATCAAGTTGTTCCCCCACTTCCACCCTGTCTATTTCAAAGGTATCCCTGTAGGCAAAAATGGCATTGCCATTCTCATCAATAGGGACTTTTGCGATCAAAGAATCAGTCAAAAGAGAATCAACCGTGATTACTGTGCTATAAATAGGGATTTCTACGCTTACATCCCATGTTGGCAAATCTGATTTGCTCGGAATTTTCACAGTACATGCAAAGAAAAAAGAACTCAGTAAAATTAAAATTGCCCCTCGTTGTCTAAAACTCGACTTCAGCTTCCTCATATCACTCCTAATTGTTTAAACCTAAATAATTTATCTATTAGTAGATACGCCTATTGTGATTTATGTCTCATCTTAGATAGATTTTTCCCACGCACGGAGATTGCAGCTTCTGTGATCATCCATACAGATAACATCACTATTACAACAGACAAAATTATCAGCGGATATGCCCTTTCTTCAGAGCTCCAGAATGTTTTTATTTGAGCCACAATAGCCCAGAGTGTCATAGCAAACAAAAATAGCATTGGGATAAAAGAGTAGACGAATGGTTTCCCCCTTTTTACAAGATACACAGTTATTACCATAAGTCCCAGAGCAGCAAGCAATTGATTTGTTGAACCGAATAGTTTCCACAAAATTAAACCGACAGGCTTATTGCCTAATTTCATTAGAGCGAAATATCCTATTGCCACAACAGCAACAATCGTTGAGATAAACCTATTCTGAAAAACCTTCACGTTGAAGCTGCGGGACAACTCCTCAATATTGTACCTCAAAAGCCTTGTCGCTGAGTCAAGTGTAGTGAGGGCAAAGGAAACAATCATAATTGACAGTACCACCCTCCCAACTTCTCGGGGTATTCCAATACTGCTTAAAAACAGGGAAGCCCCTGTTATAAAAGCCCCGATTTTGGGCTTCAAAGCTCCAGCCTTTGACCAGCTCTGATAATGCTCAAACCATTCTGTCCTGCTCCCAACTCCGGCTACAACAGCCAGTATCACAAGTACTGCAAGTAATCCTTCCGTTAGCATTCCTCCGTATCCTATAAATTTCGCATCCTGAGGTTTGTCAATCTGTCTAACGGTTGTCCCCGAAGAAGCAAGGTTATGAAATCCACTAATTGCGCCACACGCTATAGTAATGAAAAGAAATGGAAATAGGCTTGGTAAATTTTCAGCGTTTGTGTTGATAGCGGGAGCAACCACCTCTGGCCTTAAAATCAACACGCCCAGGAACATGCTTGCAAGCCCAAAGAACAAAAGATAAGCGTTCAGATAGTCTCTGGGCTGTAACAGTAGCCATACCGGTAATATCGAAGCAATGTAAGCGTACAACAGCAACAGGTATTTCCAGGTTTCTACGCTTACCCCGGTAACCGGAAATTTCACTCCAAAAATTATGGCAACGATGAGCAACATAACCCCTATAACTGCAGACCATACTATACCTATTTTACCTTTCCGCATTAATGTGCCTACCAACATAGCAATAAATATGAGCCCTGCTGTAGGAATCACTCCTTCTGGATACATGGTAAATAGGATCGCTATTATCAAA
>Ga0190359_1002166_pt1 | contig 11841 bp, 8 predicted proteins | sample 48721823_MG_FD_161269 | JGI IMG/M metagenome (GOLD analysis project Ga0190359, IMG submission 161269) | Hydrothermal vent microbial mat bacterial communities from Southern Trench, Guaymas Basin, Mexico - 4872-18-2-3_MG | ecosystem: Environmental > Aquatic > Marine > Hydrothermal vents > Microbial...
ACGGAAACGTCTGGTTTACGATGCACATGAATATTTTACCGGGGTACCCGAACTGGTAGACCGGCCTGCGGTTCGTAAAATCTGGAGAGCTATTGAAAAACGGCTGGTCCCCCATGTATCCGCTATGATGACGGTGAACGAATCGATTGCTGCCCTTTACCGGGCCCAATATTCTCATCGAATTACCGTTATCAGGAACCTGCCGTTGATCAACCAACCACCCGGTATTCCCGGGCATCTGCCTGAAGAATTCACCCGCCATCCTTTTCTTCTGTACCAGGGAGCAGTTAATATGGGGCGCGGATTGGAACAACTGTTAGATGCCATGACTTTAATGCCCGGCATTTACCTGGTTATTGTGGGGGATGGAGACATTAAAGGTGAATTAATGCACCAGGCAAAGCAGCTCAATTTGTCAACCCGTGTCTGTTTCACCGGAAGAGTCAGTTTTGAGAATCTTGCCTGGTATACCCGGCAAGCTACTTTGGGCATTTCACTGGAGCAGGATATCGGATTAAACTATCATTATGCACTTCCCAACAAACTATTTGACTATATGCACGCCGGCTTACCGGTTATCGCCTCCGATCTGCCGGAAATACGAAAAGTAGTTGCTACCGTCGAATTTGGTGTATTAATCCGGGAATTTTCTCCTGAATTCCTGGCTGAAACAATATCCGGCATATTGAATAATAAAGAGTTATTAGCTACCTGGAGCAAAAATGCGCTACGTGAGGCTCCAAATTACAGCTGGGAACAAGAATCCGATAAGCTACTCAAATTGTACCGGGAGTTGTAATATCCACTTTTTCTTATTGTTGATCCAGAGCCCGCCGGTATTTCCGGGCATTACGCAAATGTTCTGCATACCGGGAAGCAAAGATGTGATATCCCGAAAAATCATCACGTGCACAAAAATAGAGATAGTTATGATGCGCATAATGCAGACAGGCATCGATGGCAGTAATAGAAGGAATACGGATCGGCCCGGGTGGCAATCCTTTATGCCGATAGGTATTATAGAGTGATTGTACTTTCAAATGGCGATGTAATACCCGTTTGATCTTAGGCCCCCCCAGCGCATAAATCACGGTGGGATCAGCCTGAAGACGGATTCCGCGGTGAAGACGGTTCATGTATACGCCAGCTATTACCGGCATCTCATCAGTTTTAGATGTCTCTTCCTGTACAATAGATGCCAGGGTCATTACTTCAAACCGGGAAAGACCGATAGCTGCGGCCTGTTGGTCACGTTTCCCTTTCCAGAAATTTTCATACTCGCGGTACATGCGCTTCATGAATGCTTTGGGAGAAGTATTCCAGAAAAAATGGTAGGTATTGGGAATAAAAAGGGCCAGGTGATTTTCGGGAGCGAAACCGAAAGAAGAATAAAGCTGGGAATCTCTGAAAATTGTCAGCATAGCCAGGGAGTCGGGTTCAAGTTGCCGCCCGATCACTCCGGCCAGGTGCTCCAGTGAACGGGTAGTATGAAAGATCAGTTTCACCTCTGTTTGATGACCCGACCGGAGTAAATCCACCAATTCAGAATTACTCATACCCCTGTGTAACTCATATCTTCCCGGTTTTACCTGAACAGGATAATTCTTCCTGGCAGCTACCCACTCAAAACCTTTCGGGTAGCGCAACCATCCTTTTGCTTTCAGGTCGCCGATTACCTCCGTAAAACCTGCTCCGGTGCGGATATAAAACACCACCGTATCCTGAGAAGCAGGCACAACTGAAGGAAGATATGTCCATGAGTAAATCCGCGCCAGGACGATCAGTATAATCACAAACAATCCGCCTGTAATAAACAGCAAACTTCTCTTCCACTTCCATTTTCGTGCCGCCATGATCCTTTATTTGATCAATTGATACTGAAAAAAAGAGAAGCTAAAATAGATATTTCATCTCTTTCTTTATTAAAATCCGTAAAATTGTATTATTAATCCGATACAATCAATGGATACCATATCAGAAATTCTCAAATATACCGTACCGGCACTCATTGTACTTTTGACCACCTGGCTTGTGTCCCGTCTTTATCTGAAACAGATAAGAGATCAGCAAAAGCATGAACTGAGACTGAAATACAATACCAAAACCCTGCCCAACCGCCTGCAGGCTTATGAACGGCTGGCCCTTTTCCTTGAGCGTATTACGGTAGATTCTCTGTTAGTCAGGGAGCAGAGTGCTGAAATGTCTGCACGTCAGTTTCACCAGCACCTGCTGGCCGTGATCCGTAAAGAATATGAACATAATCTTTCACAGCAAGTGTATGTTTCTGATAATGTATGGAGTGTGGTTAAAAATGCCAAAGAAGGGGTAATTAAGATGATTAATACTGCTGCCATGCAGATTGAACCGGATGCACATGCCCTGGAACTCAGTAAAAAAATTATTGATCTCCAGATGGACGTAGCAACTTCTCCCACCCAGGCAGCCCTGGAATTTATACGAAAAGAGATCAGACAGGTATTTGGATGGATATAATTATTTTTGGATCATTATTTTTATAGATCAAATTTTATCTCATGAGAAAAATTACATTGCTGTTCCCGGTTCTTATGCTGCTTATGAGTTCATCTTCACTTAATGGTCAGATCATTTCATATGGTGCTAAATTAGGAATGTCATTCCCCGGTTTTATCAATGAAAAGATTGCCAGTCAGAGGATTACATTAGCGCTAAGTCTTACAGGGAGTGTCCGTATTACCCGTTCTGTCAAATTTCAGATAGATCCGGGGTTTCAAAGAAAAGGGAATAAATACACTTACCAGGTATGGGATAGCCATGATAATATAATTGAAGACTCTTCATACCTGGTTAAAACCAATATGGATTATCTGACTTTCCCGGCTTTTTTTAAAATCCATATTGGCGGAGCCAATACTTTCTATCTTCAGGCCGGAGGGTATTATGGCTATCTCATTCATGCCAACTTTACCGGTAAAAGAGCGGGTGAGATGGTAAAACGCTATCCTATCAAACCCGGACTGGCATTACATGACCTCGGCTTGCTGGCCGGAGGTGGCATTGAAACTCCCATTCGTCAGGGATTATCGGTACTGCTTGATATCAAATACCAGTATGGTCTAAAAGATCTGAATCTGAACCCCGAAATTACAGGATTCAACCAGCCACTTAAAAATAAAGGTCTGGTAATGAGTATGGGAATTATTATGGATATCGAATAGATACTGCTCCGGAGAATTTCAGTCGGACCCGCCCTGTTTACTGCAACAAATCGATACTCCGTTTGACAAATTCACTTAAAGCCTGACCGGTAAGCCGGTTGGTAGCTAAAAGAGCCAGATCAATCATCTGTCCAACCTGTTTCTTCTCTTTACCCCAGGATTTCAGTTTCTCATCGCGTTCTTTGTTAAGCTGATCAATCTGTTTCTGCAAATCATCGCGCCGGTCTTTTTCTTCCTGAGACACCTCCTCTTCTTTCTTCTTGCCAATCAGCTTATTCAAACTCTCCAGATCTTCCTGAAGGGGCTTCAACTGCTGTTCAATTTTATCGATTTCAGCTCCCAGCTCCTCTTTAACTTCCCCCGCTAACTGAATAACCAGCGGGTGATTGGTATTGATTACCACATTTAAGTTATCAGGCAGATCACGGTAGAAGTCCATTCCACCGGAAAGTTCCGACATCTCCTTCATACGCCGTGTCCACTCTGACTGAGTAATTAAAACGGGATAGTCTTTTTCATCAAGAGATTCAAAAACAACGGAATAAGCTGAACCGGGAAGTTGTCCGTTAAACACCGGTTTTAACTGAGCAGTTTGTTCTTCTGACAGTGCCGAGGATTTCTTCTCTTTTTTAGGGATCAGATTCTCAATCACATCCGCATCTACCCTTACAAATCGCGACTTATCCAGTTTCTGCTCTAAATGATTCAGGTAATGAACATCAAACTGACCATCCATTAATAACACATCATATCCCCGGTCTTTTGCAGCCTGGATGTAACTAAACTGTGCTTCGGTATCCGTAGAATACAGATAAACCAACTGCCCCTCTTTATCGGTTTGCTCTCCCTTGATCAACTCTTTATACTCTTCATAAGTAAAGTATTTATCCTCCGTATTTTTCAAAAGGGCAAAATCTTTGGCTTTATCCCAGAATTTTTCTTCAGACATCATCCCGTAATTGATAAACAATTTGAGATCGTCCCATTTCTCTTCAAACTTGTCGCGTTCTTTAGTAAAGATATCTTTAAGCCGGTCAGCTACTTTCTTGGTAATATGAGCGGAGATCTTTTTTACATTCTGGTCAGACTGTAAAAAAGAACGACTGACATTCAGGGGGATATCCGGGCTGTCCAGCACACCGTGCAGCAGGGTCAAAAAATCCGGCACGATACCCTCTACAGTATCAGTAACAAACACCTGATTACTATATAGTTGGATTTTATTTTTTTGAACTTCCCAGTTATTACGGATTTTCGGAAAATAGAGAATCCCGGTCAGATTAAAAGGATAATCCACATTCAGATGGATATGAAACAGCGGAGCTTCAGCCATAGGATATAGCTCACGATAAAACGCAGCATAATCCTCCTCTTTCAAATCAGTCGGTTTTTTAGTCCACGCAGGTTCGGTGTTGTTAATAATCCGGTCTTTCCCGGTTGTAACCTCTTTGCCGTCCTTCCATTCTTTTTCCTTACCAAACGCAATAGGTATCGGGAGAAACCGTGAATATTTATTTAACAATTCCAGGATTTTATCCTCTTTTAAAAAGTCGGTAGAATCTTTATCTAAATGCAATACCACATCCGTACCGCGATCGGTACGATCCGGCTCTTCCAACGAATATTCGGGACTTCCGTTGCAGCTCCATTTAACCGCTTTGGCTCTCTTATAAGATTTTGTAATGATATCCACCCGGTCTGAGACCATAAAAGAAGAGTAAAAACCCAGTCCGAAATGCCCGATAATGGCATGTGCATCATTCTTATACTTCTTAAGAAATTCCTCAGCTCCCGAAAATGCAATCTGGTTAATAAATTTATCTATCTCTTTGGCTGTCATTCCTATACCCCGGTCAGAAACGGTCAGGGTTTTTTTCTTTTTATCTATGCTGATCCGAATAGTCAGATCCCCCAACTCCCCTTTATATTCACCGATGGAAGCAAGCGTTTTTAATTTCTGCGTAGCATCCACTGCATTGGAAATCAATTCTCTTAAAAAGATCTCATGATCTGAATAGAGAAATTTCTTAATGATCGGAAAAATGTTCTCGGATGTAACCTGAATGGTTCCCTGTTGTTTATTCGTTTCCATAATTAATGTAATAATCGGTTCGGGCAGAGTTTTTTCAAAGCCCGTGCCAATAATTAAAACATGACAGATTTACAGCAGGCTGTTAACCCGTGGTGACAGCCCCGGTTGCATAATTGAGTTCAGAACCGAAGAGGCTGTGGGGAATACTGAAGATCACCAGGGTCATCACCGCAGCCAGCACCACCAGCCATGGCCTGCCTTTACCTCGAAGCCCAAACATGGCTGCAATCCAAAAAATAAATACAAAAAGGGTCTTATTATCCGTCAGATCCCAGCCGAAAGGAATACCGGTCCACCATTCTCCAAAGGCATACCACTGTACCCAGGGGCCAAGGATGAATCCGCCGATAAACAGTATAGCCAATGCCCAAATGGCATTACGTTTGTAACGTTCCACTTTGAACAGTGCGAATAAACCTGCCGTGGTAGACAGTAACATAGCAAGAAACATCATTAATACATGAGGGATCAGCACCCCGGCCGGAACATCACCTTTAAAGCGGATCACTACCGGTGTATCGTGTGCTACCTGAACGATCCGGTCATTCTTCCGGATCTCAATAAAATACTCCAGTTTACCGGCAGGAGGTTGCTGAGGAAGATAGGCAGCAAGTGCGGTATGGTCTTTTTTACCCAATACTTTTTTCATAAAAACAGAATGGTATCTGATCTCCTTTTGCACAAACGGAACCAAAGTCCATTCTTCATGCACCTGAAATCGTTTGTAAAAAAGAGTGGCAGTTACCGACGTATCCTGAAAAGGCAGTTCCACCCTGGCATCTCTGGATCCTTCGGAGCGTATCAGTTTCACGGTATAGGTTGAATCGTCCAACTGTATCTTTTCACTTCTCGGGTAGGTCGGACCGGTAGTTCTTTGATAATAGGCCGCTGCTATTGTAATAATAATTGCTATAATCCAGAGCAGTGCTTTTTTCATTTTGATAAAAATTATAATTGTACCAACAGAACCTCGTTTTTGCCATTCCTAACCACCTCGACAGTCACGGTTTGTCCGAGGTGCAGTTGTTGTAACCGGGTCATGTAATCATAAATATTCATCACAGGTTTTCCGTTAATCTGAATGATACGGTCGCCTTTTTTCATCCCGCTGCGGTCAGCAGGTTTTCCGGGTGTAACAAATTCAACCCGTAAACCATTATTCCCCTCACCGGTTACATCCGGCATAATTCCGAATGTAACTTTAAGATTACGCCGGCCCGATGTAGAGGTTCTCGGACCCGCCTCCTTAAATGTCAGCTTAATTCTTTGATCGGCAAGAATACGAATGGTCTTGCCGATCTCATTCAAGGCTTTTTCCATCCAGGGATAATTTAATTTGTCAGGTGTATCCCTCGGTGTATGATAATCCTGATGTGCGCCGGTAGAATAAAATAATACCGGGATGCCTTTTTGATAAAATGAGGCGTGGTCAGACGGACCATAACCTTCAGGTGACTTCACAATATGGCAGCATCCTGACGGTGGTTCTTTAATCAGGGTATCAAATTCAACAGCCGTACCCACTCCTCCGACAGCCAAACGATTTTCTTCATTGGGTCTTCCAATCATATCCAGGTTGATCATGGCGGTAATCCGGTCAAGCGGAATAGAAGTATGATCAACAAAATATTTTGAACCCAGCAGACCCATTTCTTCACCGGTAAAACAGATAAAGAGAACCGAACGCTTGAGTTCGTCTTTATGGCTGGCTATCAAACCCGCTAATTCCAACACCCCTGATACACCGGAAGCATTATCATCTGCTCCAAAGTGAGTAGCTATAGTATCCGGCACCCGTGAAGGGCTTCCCGGACCACCCTGACCGAGATGGTCAAAATGAGCACCTATTATGATCCATTCCTGACGGGCTCCGGTATCTGCAGCAGGTATCCAGGCCGCTACATCGCGAGTCATCGCCTGTTCAAGATGGAGATCAATATTCATAGTCACTTCCACAGCAATATCCACTTTGACCGGTTGTTGATCCCGGTTCAGTTGATCCTGCAATGTATTGACGGAGAAACTCTTTGATGACAGTGCAGATTCAATGAATGAACGTTTCACACGAATCACCGGTAATCCGGCAGATTGTTCCCTGCGGTTCTCGAATTTGAGCTGATCTGAAGGATCGTATTTTTCACCTGCAATGAGAATTACTCCCGCAGCCCCGGCATCCCTGGCCAGTAACAATTTGGTACGGGTTGCCCCGGGCACTTCAAAAGGATCCGGTTTCGAAGTGTCATTCCAATCAGGGGCTCCCATCAGGATCAACACTATTTTCCCCTTAACATCCAAGCCGTTATAATCATCCCAGTGCAAATCCTTCCGGTTTATTTGAAATCCATAACCGGCAAACAGTAATTCACCACTTACTTTTCCGGTTTCACTGTAAGCCAGCGGTACAAAATCACCGGAATCAGCTTTCATACCATTGACCGTCAGAGATCCCGAATCACCTATGGTAACCCCTAAAGTAACTTCAAAGGATTCGGTCCCCGGACCACTCCAGGATTTTAAATGATATTTATGAAACTGATCCGTAATATATTTCTCGGCCAGACTGTCTCCTTCAGTTCCCGGAAACCGGCCTTTCAATTCTTCAGAAGCCAGATAATAGTCATGGGCTTTAAGCTCATCAGCTGTGATATTCGGATCCGGACGGGACTGGCAGGCCCATAAAACCAATCCTAAAAATGCGGCTCCGACACCTGTTTTTAAAAAATTTCTCATGATAATTCCCTCATTTTTTCTGCTAAAATAAACTATTTATCTAAGCACCAGCATAAAAATCTATAAACAGGATTTTTATTAATTTTGGGCCTCAAATATCTGTTGCATGAAAATCTCTTATAACTGGTTACAGGATTATCTCCATCTTGACGCAGATGCTCAGGAAACAGCCGGTATTCTGACACAAATCGGATTGGAAGTTGAAAATATTGAAACCATTGAAACAATACCGGGCAGTTTACAGGGATTGGTCGTGGGCAGAGTGGTTTCATGCAGCAAACATCCAAATGCGGATAGACTAAACCTTACTACAGTAGATATTGGTGGCCCCGAATTACTGTCTATTGTTTGCGGTGCACCAAATGTGGCAGCAAACCAGAAAGTTGTTGTCGCCCCGGCAGGTACTACCCTGTTTGGAGGAGAAGCTCCATTTACCATTAAAAAAGCAAAGATTCGTGGTGAGATCTCAGAAGGAATGATCTGCGCCGAAGATGAGATTGGTACCGGTAAGGAACATGCCGGAATAATCGTTCTGCCTGAAGAATCAGTACCGGGTACTCCGGTTTCAGAATTATATGAAATTGAAACGGATACGGTTTTTGAAATCGGATTAACTCCCAACCGGATAGACGGCGCTTCTCACATAGGTGCAGCCAGAGACCTGCATGCGGCCCTAAGCCTCGAGCAGAATATTTCTCTGGAAATACCGGACGTTCAAAATTTCAAAGCTGATAACCACTACCTTGAAATCGGAGTGGAGATCAAAGAGCCCGAAGGTTGCCTTCGCTATTCAGGAGTTACCCTGACCGATATTACAGTGGGTGATTCACCTGATTGGCTTCAAAACAGACTCAGGAGTATCGGACTGACACCGATTAATAATATTGTGGATATCACCAATTATGTACTCCATGAAACCGGTCAGCCCCTGCATGCTTTTAATGCAGATGAAATTAAAGGCAACACAGTAATAGTCAAGACTTTGCCGGAGGGAACACCCTTTACCACGCTGGATGAAGTGACCCATAAACTGTCTGATCAGGATCTGATGATCTGCAACCGTGAAGAGGGCATGTGTATTGCGGGTGTCTTTGGAGGCTATCAATCGGGTATTACCGGTTCGACTACCAATGTTTTTCTTGAATCGGCCTGTTTTAATCCTGTTTGGATCCGGCGTACCAGCAAACGTCATCTGCTCAATACCGACTCCTCATTTCGTTTTGAAAGAGGCACTGATCCCAATGGAACTATTTATGCCCTGAAACGGGCAGCTTTATTGATCTGTGAGATCGCCGGCGGAAAAATATCCTCAGAAATTATCGACTATTATCCGAAAAAAATCGAACCTTACCCCGTATTTCTTCAATGGAATAATCTCGACCGGCTTATCGGGGTAAAAATCGACCATGAAACGGTAAAACAAATCCTGCAAGCTTTAGATATCCAGGTGATTAAAGAGCAATCTACAGGCTTTCAACTGGCTGTGCCCACCTATCGCGTGGATGTACAGCGTGAAGCCGATGTGATCGAAGAAATACTGCGGATATACGGATACAACAATATCGGCTATCAACAGGAGCTTCATGCCACATTAACTCATACACCACATCCCGATCCTCACTATCTTGAAAATATGATTGCTGAACAGTTGGTCGGACAGGGGCTGCATGAGATGATGGCCAATTCACTAACTAAGGCAAGCTATTATGAGGGGAATTATGCTTCTGTTCCGTCAGGTGAAACAGTCACACTTTTCAACCCGCTGAGCAGTGACCTGAACGCCATGCGTCAAACATTGCTTTTCGGAGGACTTGAAACGGTTGCCTTTAATCTGAATCATCAGAATTCAAATTTGCAATTGTTCGAATTTGGGAACACCTATCGCCTGAAACCCGACAGCAATCCTGCCCGGGCCGGGAGCTATCATGAAGAACGATGCCTGTCACTTCTGCTTACCGGACAACCCGGACCCGATCATTGGAAAAAAAATAATGCTCCCTATGACCTTTTCAGCATGAAGGCTATCATTGAACTCATTCTGAAGAGATTGGGGATTCAACAAGAGAGACTAACCTGGGCCGCTGCAACAAATGCATGGCTGATCAATGGAACTACGGTCACATTAGGAAAAACTCCCCTGTTGACTTACGGAGAAGTCGCCCCGAAAATATCCGAAAAATTTGATATCACCCAACCGGTCTATTTCGCAGAATTAAAATGGGACCTGTTGGTAAGCAAATCTTCGGGTTCTGTAACTTATCATGAAATCCCCAAATATCCTATGGTCCGGCGTGACCTGGCTTTGATTGTAGATCAATCAGTCAGTTTTAGCGAGATCCGTCAACTGGCTTTTCAGGTTGAAAAAAAACTATTAAAAGAGATCAGCCTTTTTGATCTTTTTGAAAGTGAGAAGATCGGCAAAGGGAAAAAATCCATGGCTATCACGTTTATTCTGCAAGATCCCCGTCAGACTCTGAAAGACAAGCTGATTGATAAAACTATGAATAACCTGATCCGCGCTTTCGAACAAAAAATCGGAGCTGTTCTCAGATCCGGATAATGCAGGATATTCAAACCCGTTGCCGCCATACCCGCTGTACAGCATCAGTGAATCCATTCCGGTCATTTGTCTTCACTACCGGATACCGCTTACGTAATTCTTCAGGAGCATTGGATACTACAAACGACGTTCCGGTAAAACCGAGCAAATCCAGATCATTGTAATCGTTCCCGACTCCCAGGGTCTCTTCAGGATGAATATGCAGCAGATCACAAATAAATTTGACTCCTTCAGCCTTAGAAACATCCGGATGAAATACCTCCATCCAGATGGATTCATGATCAATCGGTGAGGTAGCCCGGATAACTTTAACGCCTTTACATTCAGCCTTCAGGGATTCAAAAAGAGCCACATCCGGAGGCATAATAATTAAAAACTGCGAAGCTTTACCAAAATTTGGCGGTGAAAAGGATATGGGAGTTTCAAAACCACGATAGTACTCCATCCGTCGATAGAAATCCGGATGAGAATGACCGGTCTCATAATAATGATAATGATGGTTATCCGGTACCGGTGCCAATACTTTAAAAGATATCTCTTTCGATTGAAAAAGTGCAGCCAGTTCACGCACCTTTTCTGCAGGCAGCGAATGGGTAGTCAAAATCTCACGCGTTTGAAAATTCATCACCCCAACGCCCGAACTAAAAACAAGATAATCAACAGGGAAATCATCCCTTATCACCCGGCTGAAGGAGAAGGGAGAACGACCGGTAGCAATTACCCGTACTACACCGTTCTCTTTAAGATCCGTTAAGGTTTTGTAGTCTTCAGCACTTACGGTGCGGTCAGAACGTAACAATGTGCCGTCAAGATCGGTGATAACCATTTTGATCATTAGAAGAATATCGGAAAGTGCTTACTTTGCAAAAATGTGATTTTATTCTGAACGATGGCAAAAATTAAACATTATCTCTCATTAATTGTTTTTACCCATACAATTTTTGCTCTGCCTTTTGCCCTTACCGGTTTTTTTCTGGCCATCCGTTATGATGGGTATCCATTGTACTGGATGACCTTTTTCTGGATTTTACTCTGTATGGTTTTTGCCCGCAGTGCCGCTATGGGATTTAATCGCTGGGCCGACCGCAAGTGGGATGCAAAAAACCCACGGACAGCGGGCAGAGAAATTCCGAAAGGCATCATCACCAGTCGGTCGGCGCTGATATTTTCTTTGATCAACGGGGTTCTTTTTATTGTATCCGCCGGCATGCTCAACCGGCTCTGCTTCTATCTTTCTCCGATTGCCCTGTTTGTGATTCTGG
>Ga0190359_1002168_pt1 | contig 11839 bp, 8 predicted proteins | sample 48721823_MG_FD_161269 | JGI IMG/M metagenome (GOLD analysis project Ga0190359, IMG submission 161269) | Hydrothermal vent microbial mat bacterial communities from Southern Trench, Guaymas Basin, Mexico - 4872-18-2-3_MG | ecosystem: Environmental > Aquatic > Marine > Hydrothermal vents > Microbial...
CGCAAGGCGGCATGCAGGTTTGGAGCGGTAACGCTGATGATAACGATTGCGATAGTCCGGAAGATATAACTCTTTACAATGCCTGCAGATGCGTCTGCGTAACCGCTGTTTTCTCCTTATAACATTCATTGAATACCTCACCGATTCTTTTTACAAAGGAATAATAAAAATCGATGAAGAATAAAATCGAAGATTACACAAGAAAAACAACAGAAGAAAATTTTATATATATAATTTTTGAAGAAAACCGGGGGAAGGATAGTATATTTTCAAACCGGTGGATTTACACTGCTTTTAAAACGGTGATGACTGCGGTCTCAGTTACCCTGCGGGAAGTAATAAAATGTCTTTTGAATACCAATACTGCTGAAACTATAAAGTGTGTTCCCGGTGAGCTGTCCCTTGAAATTATTCAAAATCACAATAAAAGCAACATGGTACTGTCTTTTTATCTTCCACAGGGCCAAGAGGTTGCATTAGGTGTATATAATTGTATGGGAACTATGCTCTGTCCTGTGGCGGATGGCTACAAAGAAAGAGGCACCAACAGGATTGAAAGCAGTGCCAAACGGATATCTTCAGGTATTTTTGTCTGCAAACTGCAAACAATGCGATCTGGAACCGCCGCTAAGAAAGTAGTTATAGTGAAATAGCAGTTTCACCGGGAATAGTACAGTGTTTTTTTCTATTGAATAATTTTATTAATAGGATATTCCACAATTCCCGAAGCGCCGGCCCATTTCAGTTTTGGAATGATATCTTTCACGTCAGTGAGGTGGATTATTGTCTCCACCGCAAACCAGCCTTCATCTGAAAGATGAGAGACAGTTGGATTATGCAGCGCAGGGAGAACCTTGAGAACGCGCGTAAGGTCATTTTTCCCAACGTTACATTTCAGGCCAGCATAGTTTTCTGCGTCCAGGGTACCCTGGAGAAGAAGCTTCAGGTTTTCCAGCTTGCGACGTTTCGCTTTGTTGCTCCATGCATTTTTATTGGCTATCAGGATTGTAGAGGTTTCAAGCAAGACATCGATTATCTTTAATCTGTTTGCACGGAGTGAGGAACCGGTTTCGGTAATATCCACTATTGCGTCAACCAGACGCGGTGGTTTCACTTCAGTGGCTCCCCATGAGAATTCGACATCAACCGGTATATTCTTTTTCCTGAAATAGGCTTTTGTTGTCTGCACCAGTTCTGTTGCTACGCGTTTCCCTTTGAGTTCTTCAGGCTTTTTGAATTTTGAATCCTCTGAAACCGCAAGCACCCATTTACATTTCGTACGGGATGCCTTACTGTATTCCAATTCACAAACCTGAACAACTTTAGCCTTATTTTCAACGGTCCAGTCATACCCGGTGATGCCGGCATCGAGTACCCCCTGCTCAACGTACCGCGGCATTTCCTGAGGCCTCATGAGTATAAGCTCAAGCTCGGGATCATCCGATTCGGGAAAGTAGGAGCGCGCAGTTGTATTTATATGTATACCTGCTTTTCTAAAGAGGTCCACCGTTGCATTCTGCAGACTGCCTTTTGGAATGCCACAAGTCAGCTTCATTGTCAATCCTTGATGTTTTTTTTCTTTATCACTGAGCTGCTATTTACTGTTTGACGTCGCTCGTTCTTTTAAATCTAAAATCTACAATCTCAGATCTAAAATCCTTTATTTTCCCAGCTTCGCTTTAAAGGCTTCTGTCAGCTTGGGTACTATTTCAAGAACATCTCCGACAATACCCAGGTTAGCGAGCTGAAAGATATCCGCATCCGGGTCTTTATTAATTGCGATGATATATTCGGACGACTGCATACCGGCCTGATGTTGTACCGCACCTGAGATACCGCAGGCAACATACAGTTTCGGGCATACGGTTTTACCGGTCTGGCCTACCTGATGGGAATAGGGAATCCACCCGGCGTCAACAGCAGCACGGCTTGCGCCGACCGCACCGCCGAGTGCTTCAGCAAGCTCACGGATATATTTAAAATTGGCCGGATCCTGAATACCTCGTCCGCCGGATACAATTATATCCGCTTCGGTTATATTTATCGTTGATTCCACTTCCTTGACAATATCAATGATTTTCGTGCGCTCCTGAATGGAGCCCGGCTCAACCTTGTGGACTACCAGTTCACCGAGACGATGCTCATCATACTGTGCAGGCTGCATCACTTTATGGCGCACCGTTGCAATCTGCGGGCGATGACGCGGGCAGATGATCGTTGCCATTAAATTACCACCGAAGGCGGGACGGGTGCCAAGGAGTACTCTTTTTTCCGTATCAATCTCCAGTTTCGTACAATCCGCTGTAAGCCCGCCGTAGACCTTTGCCGCTATTTTCGGTATAAACGAGCGGCCGATTGCTGTGGCGCCGCCAATAAATATAGCCGGTTTCTCTTTTTTAATAAACTCAGAAGCAATTGAGGCGTACGTCTCATCTTTAAATGTTTCACAGTCAGGACCGTCAAAGTAGTATACTTTGTCAGCACCGTATTTCACGAGCTCCTCCGCTTTATCATGTAGTTCATGACCAATGACCAGGGCTATAAGATTTTCACCGAGCCGGTCAGCCAGTTTTCGTCCCTCGCCAAGCATCTCAAAGGAAACACCGGCAATTGTGTTATCCCGCTGCTCAATATAAACTGCTACATTTCGCCATGAATCGATATCTATAGCACCGGTATCTGCATCCTGGGTAATGGTGATTGCCCCATATTTCTTGCACGCTTCAACACAGGCTGTGCAGTAGTTGCATTTTTCAAGATTAATCACCGCTTTTTTATCAATAATATCAATTGCATCCTGTGCACAAGCACGAACGCATAACGAACATCCGATACATTTCTCAAGGTCAACTGAAATTGCCATATCTCTGAATCCTTTTATTTAATAATGTTGAGATCTAGAATGGTAGAGGTAACTTTTTCTACTATTTCAGGCAGTTCTCCGGTAAATTTTTCTCCGCCGGTCTTCTTTTCCGGCACAAAGGATCGTAATACCTGGGTGGGACTGCCGTCAAGCCCGATTTTTGATGTATCAACAGACAGATCTGCCGCAGTAATTGTCCTGATTTCAGCTTTTTTTGCCCGCATTTTTCCTTTCAAGGATGCCATCCGCGGTTCATTAATTTCCTTTACTACTGTTATAAGTGAAGGCATCGGCATCTCCACCACGTCGTAGCCGTCCTCCATTAAACGTTCTACTCTGATAGTAGTATCGGTAATCTCCTCCACTTTTCGCACCCACGCGACAAAGGGTACATTAAGCATCTCAGCAACACCCGGCCCTACCTGAGCAGTATCACCGTCGATAGCCTGTTTTCCGCAGATGATAAGATCGTAGTCGCCGAGGGTACTTATCGTGTTCGCCAGGGTATAGGATGTCGCCCAGGTATCGGATCCGGCAAAAGCGCGGTCTGTAATAAGATATCCTTCATCAGCTCCCATGGCAATGGCACTTCGCAAGGCAGTTTCCGCCTGAGGCGGACCCATAGTGATAGCTTTGACCAAGCCACCTTTTTTCTCTTTTATACGAAGAGCTTCCTCAATAGCATATTCATCGAACGGATTAATTACCGCTTCGACGCTGTCGCGTATAAGTGTTCCGGTATCAGGATTAATCTTTACCTGGGTTGTGCCCGGAACCTGTTTAATACAAACAAAAATGTTCACAGAAATACTCCTGATAGTATAAGTACCTGAAAATTATAAACGCCAAAAAATAGTTATTGATTGGGGATTAAAGCAACTAGAAACGCATTGCTAGAATGCTTTATCAATGTCTACCGGGTTATCGCCCCTGCGCAGTATCTCAAGTTCAATTTTTTCTATTCGCTGATTATCCATAGCTATGATTTTTAATCTGAGGCCATTATGCTCAAACTCAGTATTAACTTTTGGTACATCACCGTATTCGTGGTAAAACAGACCGCTGAGCGTATTATACTCCTCATCCTCATGATCAATGGCTATATTCAGCTTTTCGGAAAGATCATCCAGTTCAATATGTGGATCGACGTGGTACGTATTTGTCGATATCTGTATGACCGGTTCTTCCTCCATATCGTATTCATCCTGTATCTCTCCTACGATCTCCTCAAGAATATCTTCCAGGGTGACGATACCGGCGGTACCACCGTATTCATCAACTACGATTGCCATGTGGATATGATTTTTCTTGAATTCCCGCATGAGATCATCGATCATTTTACTGGTTGGTACGAAATAGGGCTCTTTAAGCAGTTTCTCGAGGTCCCACTTTTCATCCGGATGGTTGGATAACCAGCTGAGAATATCCTTCGCATAAAGGATTCCGGTTATGGAATCGATACTCTCTTTATAAACCGGAATACGGGAATGGCCGGCTTCACTGACTGTTGACAGGGTTGTTTCGTAATCGGTAGCAATATCCAGTGCTTTAATATCGACCCGCGGCTGCATAATCTCTTTTGCCGTGGTTTCCCCCAGCTCAAAAATCTGGCGAATCATTCGCTTTTCATCTTTATCGAGTGCTTCACCATTCTCTGTGTTTTCGTGAAGACGGTTTTTTTCTTCGTCAGAGAGGAATGCAAGCTTTTCATCGAAGCGAAGCATCTTGTGAATAAGGGTATGGAATCCCAGCATTGTACTGGTAAAGAGCGAGAAGACACTTCTGAAAAGTATATAGAAGTAATACCCGGCTGTGAGAAAACGCTGATGGTAACATAGTATCAGCGCGCGGGGTATTGTATAACTGAAGAACGTCAGCACTATTACGGAAAAAGCGATTGAAATGGTAAGCCCCAGCGCCTGTGTGTGCTGAGGGAAAATGAGTTTTGTCAACAGATAGGCGCAGACGGCGAAAGAGGTGTTGACAAGAGTCTTTCCAAATGAAACCGTTGCGGTAAGTTTTGCCCTGTTTTCCTGAATGTCTTCAATTTTTGATGCAATATAGCGTAAACGCTCCTTATCGGATGGTAATGAATTTTTATAAGTGGCTGAGAATATAATTTTAATAACGGAGAAAAATGTTGAAACAATGTAAAGTATTATAAGACCCGCAATGTACGATATACTGGGATCGTTATCCAATCACATCTCCTTTGAAAAAAATACATTATGTCGGTATAAAATATACATAAGGTGTCATCCTATTAAACAGTATCGTTTCTCCTGTACTTCCATGACCTGACGGTCCTTTCCAGTCTGATGGTCATAGCCGAGTAAATGCAGCAGGCCGTGAACAAAAAGCCGGGTTACTTCATCGGAATACGTGCAGCCGTAACGGCGTGCCTGGACAGCAGCGCGTTGCAGGGATATATAAATTTCACCGAGAAAATCACTGTCGGGGAAAGGGAAGGAGAGCACATCAGTAACCCTGTCACGCTTTCGATATTTTCTGTTAAGCCTACGAATCTTGTAATCGGAGACCAGTATTACATTTACCGTTGCACCTCTGATGATTTCGTTATCACGTGATATTTTTTCAGCAACCCGGCGTAGCCGCGCTATTGGTAACGGAAGTGTCCGGTAATCGTGAAAAAAGATGATGTTGGATGTTTTTATGTATTTCATAAGATTTTAATCTTCAGAAATAAAATATACAATATACTTCGTCATGGAAATTATTTTACTGCCGTTTTTTCAGGTTTTAGTCGGGGATACATTTTACTTCCTGGCAAACCGTTACTGAAATTCCCTGATAATCAATGTCGGGTAACAATTGATAAGAGCCTTTCGCAGGTAATATACCACAATCTCACTGTGTATTCTGCCTATGTATTCTACAGTTGTTACTATAAATAATATATCAATTATTGAGTATTTTCAATAATATTCCTTAATCTATGCTCCTTCTCGGTAAATGAGTTGTTGCTGTTTATTTTTACGTTTGGATTTACGGTAATGTATCCTTTCACTTTTTATAGTGGAAGGTATCCGGGTTCTTTTCTGAGATAAAAAAAATCGTACGGATAGTATTATCGTTTACTATACTGAATCATCCGGATTCCAATATATGTAAAAATGATTGACTATAATTCCAATGAATAGTACAATTTTTTTGACTATTCACTCCGTATTTTAGCGTCTAAAAATCAGAAGCTTATAGTATTTAAACCGTTGGTGAATGGTACGTGAAAAAGCTTGTGAATGGAAATTACCATTGTGTTAAGGAAATAGTGTTATGCATCATTTAAACGCCGGAGGCCGTCATGCTGAGAAAAGGATGTAACCCAAGTATACTTTTATCCTGTATTGTTTGTTTTTATGCGGTTACTGTCTGGTCGCAGAGTGGACAGAGATGCTTTATAAAAAGCATGATTGGTGATGTAAAGGTGCAGCGGAGTAAATCACCGAAATGGATTAAGGCTCGTCCCAACATGCCTCTTAAAGTTAACGATGCAGTACGTACATTTGTCGAATCGGAAGCGGTTATCCAGTTCCCGGACGGCGGTAACATTTCTTTAAAAGAGAATACAACGCTTGAGTTGTCGGCCTTGTCAAAGGAAAAAAGCGGCGCAAAAAAAACCGGCCTAAAAATACTCAGTGGTGATTTAATGGCTAATGTAAAGAAACTGACCCATAAAGGGTCAAAATTCGAATTTGAGACGCCGACGGCTGTTGCCGCCATTCGCGGCACCCGGGTGGGATTCAATGTAAAGAAGGAAAAGACCGATATCAAAGTATATGAGGGACGGGTGTATGTAGTTCCCAAAGGCGCGCGGAAAGGTGCTGAATTGAAGTCAAATGAAATGACGACGGTGGTAAAGGGACAGAAAAAGGTGACCGTCAAGGTCATGCAGGCGGCTGAGAATGAAGAAACCAGTTCCGGCGATACCACCCGCCAGACTGATGATACAACGTCCTCCGTAACAGATACCACCGAAGATGTAAAACTGACAATAAAAATCTTGTCTCCGGAAAATGGTCAGGTGTTTCTACCGGATGCTCAGGTGGCTGTTGCCGGTAAAGTGATTCCGTCAGATGCCGTAGTCAGGGTTAGAGGAAATACGGTGCCGGTAAAGCCGAACGGGGAATTTAAAGTAGTTATTCAGGGACCCAGGGAACCGGGGCAGTACAACGTTGAAATCGAAGCGTCGTATAAAGCACAGTCCACTGCAGCAACCAGATTTTTTATTATAAAGGAGATGCCGACCGATTTGGTGTTAACGGTAAATGAACCGAACAACAATCAGGTGTTTAACAAACCACTGATAAAGGTTTCGGGTTTTGTTACGCCGGGTGCTGAGTTGACAATTAACGGTATGGCGGTTGTAGTACCGCCGAACGGAAATTTCTCAAAAGAAGTGCCCATTCCGGATGAGGAGGGTGAGATAGTCCTCGAGATTGAGGCGTCGCTGAAAGAGAAGACGAAAATGGAAACCCGTACCGTGATGTATAAAATCGCAGAGGGCGATGTAGTCATATCAGTACAGATGCCGCTTGATAAGCAACTGGTGTGTGACAACCGGCTCCAGGTGAGAGGCGTGGTGCAGCCGGCAACTATAAATGAGATAAGCGTGTCCGGTACGGCAATTCCGGTCCGAAACGGATCATTCGCCGATATGATTCAGCTTCCTGATGAACCGGGTATGCATGAAGTTGAGTTTGAGGTGGTAATGGGAAGTGTTACTAAATCGGTACGGCGGATGGTAAACTTCGATCCGGTTAGTGAAAAATGCAACACGGAAATACCGATAATTCAGCCTTCATCATTACCGCTGAATACGAAAACAGGGAGGATCGCCTTTACGGTATACGATAAGACCCCTAATGATGAGATTACGTTCTATACATCACGGGAAGGTTCAAAAGACTCTGAAACCGGTGCTCCCGGAGCGCGGTTTTTTCTTGAGCTTGAAGAAGGTAAGCATAAATATGAAGTTTGGGCAGAGGATCTGGCGGGTAACAAATCTCAGAAAGTTGTCGGTGAGGTCAGTTATCTGGTAAAAGATATTATGATACGGTTGAATAATCCTTCCGGCACTTACAAACTGCTGCATATACCGCCTTCGAACCCGGAGGGCAGCTTCAGACCCGAATTTACGGTGGAGTTTTCCGTGGAAAACCTGCCGGATGACGATCCGACATTACTCAGAAAAGTGCAGGTGTTGAATAGAGCTACCGGTGAATTAAAATATACGAGTAATTTTACAAATGACATAGATTTTGATTTTGATATCGAATTAAAACGCGGCAGGAATACTATCGAAATTCTGGTACGTGATATCAATGACAGGGATATTAGAAAGGAAGTGGTTATTGAAGTCAGATAGCAGGCAGGAATACCAGGTTGTCTGCTGTATTACTTGTATGGTACCGTGTAATTCCACCCCCTTAACAGAGGAGAATGAAGCGTGGTGAAGAGAATGATTCTGATCTGCAGTGTATTCGTATTCCAGACGTGGGCGCAAGGTCCTGCTGATAATGAAAATTCTGTAGCGAGCGGTGATAAGACTGCAGAAGCGACAGAAACCGGAAAAGAGACAGACAAACAAGGCGCCGGTGCAGTCACCGTAAACAAAGATGTAAAACCGATTTCGGCCCCGAAAGAGCGGATGATGGAGGAAGAGGCGGAACTTCAGGCAACCCAATCTGAAAAAACCGAAGAGACAAAGGGTGAAGTGAAGAAGACGGAAGAGAAGGAAGCGGAGGATACGACGGCGGATGAAAAGAGGGTTTATAAAAATAAGGAGGAAAAGAAGAAAGAAGAGAAGAAATCAAAATCAGCAAAGCGGACTGAAAAAAAATATGAGCCGGTAATACCGCCTGTTGACAATACCGATGTGGCAACCGCGGTTGAGATTCCCAGTGGTGTGTTGTTCGGCAAGTTTACGAAGGAGGACGGTCCTTTTCTTCTTAAAGGAAGTGTCATTGTACCATCGGGGCAGACGCTGGAGTTCGGCCCGGGAAGCAAGATTTACATTGGTGGGAAATATTCGACTATAACAGTGTTCGGCAAAATAATTGCTAAAGGTACACCTGCCGAGCCGGTCATATTTCAATCGGCGAAGAAAAACCCCAATCCGTGGGACTGGGACAGGATCTACTGCAGAAGCAGGCAGCGCTCCGGTTTTGAGTACTGCGTTATCCGTCACTCGAATTATGGTATATATGTCGAAAATGGTTCAGCGGAGATAAAGAATTGCACATTTGCCCGCAACTCCCTGCATGGTCTGGTGGTAAAAAATTCGGATGTCTTTCTTTCAACGTCCTTATTTGCCCGCGGTCATGTATGCGCTATTTTCTGTGAAGCCGGCGCCAATGTTACTGCAGACAGTGTGACGGTAAAGAATAATATCACCGGTATTGCCTGTGCGGCTAAATCTTATTTTAAATTGGAGCGGGGAGTTATCAAGGGAAATAATAACGGACTGGCCGTTCGCGGCGGTGCATCGGTAAATATTATTGCCGCAGATATTACCCGCAATAAAAACGGGTTACTTACGGAAAATATGATTACCCGGAAACTGCGGGAAATGGTATACAATAATACCCTCGATATGAAGATTGTAACTCCCGCAGAAATGGAAAAAATATTAAAGCCGCCCGAAGAGGTTAAATCAATTGTACTGCCTACGGGTAAGACCGATATACAGGTAAGCAGCACTTTTAAACCCGGTTTCAGTGCTTTGAAAGCTCCGCGTGAACAGATGGCAAGTTTCATCGGTAACGTCAGTCTGGGATTTAAATATTTTGATGCGAAATCACATTACCATCCGTCGGATATGGATACATCAACTGTGATTGATACGACGATAAGCGGCTCGGATACAACCATCGTCTCGGATACAACGATTTCACGCGCCAGGTATTACCAGACAAAATATCCGGGTGAATTCAGCTGGCCCGTGCAACCGGAGCTGGTTATTTTCGCGCAGGGTAAGCGGGGAGAGCTTGACGTCAATTTTAATACTGACATGAATCTTAATGACTGGTACAACAATAAGGTGAAAGCGAACCTGTTCACCTTATCCATGAATTATGCGGATCAACATGTGGTACTTGGTGATTTTTATGAGAACATTTCCGAGACCTCCATTTCAGGAAGAAAGATACGGGGTGTCAAGTATTACGGTGATTTCTGGTCTATGGGACGGGGAACAAAAAGGATGGAATTCAGGCTGGCCGCCGGGGAAACGGAGAAGAAAAAGGATGTAGGCGATAACGAGGATGATATTTTCGGAGATGAAGTCGATACCGGCTCATCCGTACGGCAGCAGTTAACCTACGTGGCTCATCTTGGCTTAAAGCCTTCCCACAATGTGACCATATCGGCGCGGGGCCTTATATCCCATGATCAGGATGCCAATCCGATTTTTACCGATGAGTTAACTGATACTGCGGCGCCGGATCCCATTTCCGCCTCAACCGGCTCTATTGACGCCAATGTTATTCTGCTTGACGGCAGAATGGAGGTTAATGCCGAGATAGATTTGGGGAGCCATGATACGGTCGATACTAATGACTGGGATAAAATTGCCTGGTATAAACCTCAGGTAATACCGTCATTGAAGAGAGTGTTCGGCCTTATGCAAAGTCAGTCTGATTTTACCGACCATTTTGCCGGATTGGTCAGTGTTGACGGCGCTGTTTCAGACAGGCTCAATCTGAGTGGTTCATTTATGGAAATACGGGAAAACTATTTCTCGGCAGGCAATCCCTATCTGGAGCCTGACAGGCGTGTTGCCACCCTTGAAGGTGACAACCAGTTTTCCGATGCCTTTACTACCGATTTTGGATATGAATTCGAACAAACGTCAGTATCGTATACTCTGAAAACGGATAATGAATCACCAACCTTTAACAACACCTTTGATGTGGGAGTCAAATACTCATTTGGAGAGAATAAACCAGGGTTGAACGCCGATTATGAGATGAAATTACAGACGAAAGATGATCAGGGAGAAATTTATTATCTGGATGCAAGTAACGATACTCTGTCAGAAACGGTAACCTATAAATTCAGAGAAATGGATCACACTGCCGGTGTGGAGGTAAAGCAGCGCTTTGAAAACGGAATGGACTACAGTGTAAAGTATTATATGAGAAGGAAGAATGATTTTACTGAGTATAAAGATACAGAAATTGACGATAAAGAAGACAGTTGGGAAAACGCCATTCAGGCCCGTTTCGGCGTCAGGTTTAAGAGAAGAATACGGAATAAAATAACCGTGAAAGTAAAATACAAGACTGAGATTGAGGATGACATGAAACGGTACGATATAAAAGTTATTGACAATTTCAGATTGAATATTATACCGCGTAAACTATCCCTGCTTCTTAAGGGTGAATACCGCAAACAGAATGAGACTGATGCAGATCATCCAGGTAAAGGCCTTGATCTCTATCAACAAACTGTCGAAGCAGAGCTTAAATATACGATTACTTCACGGTTATCTGCGACCATTATGGGTAAATATGAAGATTACTACGATGAAACTGAGAGTTCCACGGAAAATTACACGGTCAGGATTGCCGGAATGTATTTGACTTATTTATTTTAGATACATGGTACGGTTATACAAAACAGCTACACGGGGAAAAACGCGGAATTCCGCGTTTTTTTTATCTCTTTGCACAGGTTTTCTTCTTGCATCGGTACAGGCGGTTTCTGCCATGTTTCTGATTCCCATGGATAATGTGCAGACCGACCATCTCAAGGCCTATGGCGTTGTGTATAACGCTCTCAGAGAGGGTGTGAAAGCTTACTGGCTTCTCAATTATCGCGGCGGTTCATTTGCCCTTGATGATTCGAAGGAGGTTGAGCTGCGGGCCCGTAAATCAGGCGTCGCGATACAGCATATCTCAAATACTGATTTTGCCGGGATTCTAACGGTAATCGAGAATAACAACATGGAAAAGG
>Ga0190359_1002170_pt1 | contig 11835 bp, 9 predicted proteins | sample 48721823_MG_FD_161269 | JGI IMG/M metagenome (GOLD analysis project Ga0190359, IMG submission 161269) | Hydrothermal vent microbial mat bacterial communities from Southern Trench, Guaymas Basin, Mexico - 4872-18-2-3_MG | ecosystem: Environmental > Aquatic > Marine > Hydrothermal vents > Microbial...
TGACCAGGGTCTGACCCGCCAGACACCGCTGACCGGAATTCCCAAAAAAGGATGTCATCAGGCCTGGAATGGTGGCCTCCACATTGCAGTCGGGCATGATCACCAAAATGTTGGCGGCCCCCCCTTGGGCAATGCATCGCTTGCCGCTCTTTCCGCAACCCGGATAAATGACATCCCGCATGACGGGTGTGGAACCGACAAATGTAATTCCCTTGATGTCAGGGTGCTCCAGCATGCCGCCGACCACGGTTCTGCCGCCGTGGACCATATTCCAGACTCCAGGCGGGAAACCTGCCTCTTCCACCAGTTCGCTGATCTTGGTCTGGCTGAAAGGGACTTCGCTGGAGGGTTTAATGACAACAGTGTTGCCGGTCGCCACCGCATAAGGGGCTGACCACAGGGGAATCATGAAGGGAAAGTTAAAAGGCCCGATAATGCCAAAAACACCCAGGGGCTGCCTGATGAGATATTCGTCAATGCCGGTGGCGATATCCTCGAGACAATCGCCCATCATGAGTGTAGGGATGCCGCAGGATACCTCGACATTTTCTATGCCCCGCCGGGTTTCACCCCTCGATTCATCAATGCATTTGCCATGCTCCTGGGTCTGGACTCTTGAGACCTCCTCAAAGTTTTCTTCCAATAATTCCCGCAGTCGGAAGAGATAGCGGCAACGCGTAACGGGTGGGGTCCTTCTCCAGTCGTAAAACGCCTCCTGTGCCGCGTGAACAGCACTGTCAATCTCCTCCTTGGTTGAGATGCCCACCTTACCGATGGTCTCATTGGTAGCGGGATTCACCACATCGATAATCTCGCCTTTTGATTCAACCCATTCTCCGTCAATGTAGTTCCTGGCCATTGGTACGCCTTTTATGGGTTCATCCAATACTGCCATAGCAAATACCTCCTTGTGTTATAAGTGCGGTTCAATATGGATCTTTTGTTGAAGTTGCCTTGGGTTACGGGGCGGAACGAACCATGTCTCCCCCTGATTCCGATATTTCCCGGGATTGCTCTAACATTCCGTCCAGGCGGGATTTAACTGCCTGAGAAGAGGGCCTGTTCCAAATATCCTCTTCCTTAACAACCAAGTATAGCTCGCTGGATCCTCCTACTCTTCTAACGATCACCCCCCGTTCCAGAAGGAGGGGGTCGTCTTTTGCAACCACACGTGCCTGCGGGTTCATTTCCAAATGGAGATCAATCGGCAGACGACTCGCCGCCAATTCGGACGGTTCGAAGGGAGAAAAGCCTGTGAAACGGCACATATACCTCCCCACTCCCACTACGTCATTGGCCATGGCAATTTTGGCCGCAATGCCATCCTGCTGGATCAGACATTCCAAAATGATGTTGTGCGCATCGCGGACATACCCATAGAACTCAGGGGGGAGCCCGATCTTTCTTTTCATTGATTTCAGGAGATTATCGATCATATCAATCGTCAGGGTGAGAATGGTGTTTTCGGTCATGCGAGCCAGATAGCGATGGAAACTGATCTCTTTGGAGACCTCAGTCTCCCCCGACGCGATCCCCTCCCCGATGATCTGTTTTAGTTTTTCGATATCTTTCTCCGTTCTTCTGGCTGCGGCCACCTGTGCCACAGAGGGTTCGATCAGGTACCGGAGCATGGTGATTTCTTTTACGGATACAGTTTGAAAATGGAGAAAGTTGACAATCGCATGGAGGGTGGTCCTCATATCCACCTCCGCTACGAAGGCCCCTCCTGAAACCCCTTTTCGAATTTCCAGAAGTCCAATCACTTCAAGTACCCTCAGCGCCTCACGCATGGTCGCCTTGCTGACGCCGAACTGATCGATCAACTCCTTTTCGGAAGCCAGCCTGTCTCCGGGCTTGAGTTTTCCAGAAAGGATGGCATCCCGAATTTGCGCAATGATATTGTCGGAAACCTTTTTTGATTTATTTGCATTATTAAACATGAATGGATTGGCAACCTCGACATACAATTAAATACAATTGACCGCTGGAGCGGCAGTATTCTTCCCCTGTTCACATAGCGTCCGTCTGTTCGAGCCTTTCTCTGGCACTTATGCGGTGGGTCGAAGCAAAAGGCCCATCTCATATCATGGAAAACCTCTTTCTGCGCTCGTTTTTGCGTACACGCTGGGGTGCAACTGCTTTCTATGGGGAAAAGTGGATTATAGTATTACCGAATCCCATGGAGACTGTCAAGAAAAATATTATAACTTTTCAATATTTTTTGAACCACGCGGAAACCGATTGATATGATTCAATTAACGACTGGCGGATAATATAACAAACTTACTTTCCTATAATATGGCATAGTATAATATTGACGATGCTTCTTTATTTTAACATTTGGCCTGAATCAAGGAAAAGCCTGCGTTCAAAATGGGCAATAAATATTACAAAGGTTGTAACTTTTTATTTGACTTTTTGGCCGGGATTTTTTATAAATATCCATATTCTCCTTATATTCCAAAGGCGATTTGATGTTAATATTTTAATATATTTATTAAATTTGACGGTGCGGGTCGTCCTGCTCAAGGATGCACGCAAGAGGTTTTGTTTCTGCATATCTTTAAACAAGGAGGTTTCCAATGGGACTCAAAATTGACGCATTAACATGTACGGCATGCATGGCCTGTGAACTGGCCTGCGGCTACCATCGGGACGATGCTTTTGCACTCCTCTCCGCGTGCATCGTGCCCTATCGGGCCAGAGAGAAAAAAAATTATGTGGGGGTTATTTTAAAGGAGGAGGACAGCCTTCTGGCGGCACGGCCGGAAGGCCTTGAAATTAACCGGATCGGCGAAGAACAGGACCCGGAAAAGGAGGCGGATGCCTCAGCCAAACCCATGCTGCTCAGAGAGTCCTGCGATCTGTGCGAAGACGTGGATGAGGGACCTCTCTGCATCCGGTTCTGCCCGGTCAATGCCATTTCCATGGAGTAGGAGCGGTTTCTCCCAACTTTAAATTATCTATATAGATAAGGAGATACAATATGGAATACCTCGCCTCAAATAAGATCGCAATCATAGACCTTGCGACGCGCGACGTCATGGAAGAGGAACTGGACGATGATCTGGTGCTGGAAAAGATTGGAGGGGCCGGCATTACCAAGGCCCTCTACGATCGCTTTGCCGCCGAGGACCCCCTTGTCCTGGGAACCGGGCCCTTGACCGGAAGCCTGGTTCCGGCTTCGTCCCTGGGTGTAATCACCGCAAAAAGTCCCTTGACCGGACGAGTTTCCCATGTTCCTGTGAGCCTGGATGCAGGCATGGAATTGAAATACTCCGGTTTTGACTATGTAGTCGTCAAGGGCTCGTCTGATAAACCGGTGTATCTGTGGGTCCACGACGGGATCATCGACCTCAATGATGCGGATGAGTTATGGGGAAAGGATGTCTGGACCGCAACCGATCATATACGGAGTCTCATGGGGGATGATTTGATCCAGGTCCTCGGAATCGGAGAGGCCGGCGAAAAGGGGTCCGATCTGTCCCAGGTCTGCATTAACTACTGGCAGAGCGGGGACCGAATGGGAATCGGAGGCCTGTTCGGAAAGAAGCGGCTCAAATTAATCGCTATCCGTGGGATGGGGCTTCTTGAAATCGCCGAGCCCGAGGACTTTGTTGAAGCATGCGCCAGGCTTCTGACCGCAGTTAAATCGGGAGAGGCGGCTGGAATCAGGGGTATTGCCGCCATGGGAGCGGCTATGGGGGAAGAGAATATCGAAGGATGGCTTCAGCCCTTAATCCATAAACACATGGCCTGCTTCAACACACCGGTCCCAACAAACACCTTCGTGTTTCTAAATGAAGATCCGGGCCTCCTGAAGGAGACATCTGAGGCGGAACCCGGCGTTCTCCTGACTGATATTCATCCTCTCCTGACACTTAAAAAAATTGGGTTCACAGCATCCGATGCGTGTCGCGTCCTGAAGATGTGTGCGAAGTACGGCATTGATGGGGCCGCAACAGCCGAGCTGAGCGAAAAGGCTGGCTTCACAGATCCGGAAGCCGTCAAAGGCACTTTCGCTACACTGAAAGGTCCGGTATACAGTGCCGGCGACAGCGCGTTCAGTCCCTGGGCGGCTGTCGGGAACCAGGAACCGGAGACATGGCTGCGGCGTCAGGCTGTGGCCTATATCTTCGGTCTCCATCCCATCTTTATGCTTATGGCCCCTGAACTGACAGAGGAAAAGCTCCTTGAGATTTCCAGCCTGGGTACGGAGCTGGAACTGACATCGGAGACGCTCGACGAGGTGATCGGAGATATCACCGGGCAATAGGGCCGAGTGCGTCTCCTCACCCGGTGCGGTGATCCTGATGAGCAACAGCGAACCCCGCAACATTTGTGGCGGTGTAGGGCGGCATCCCGGAATCGGCATCTATGCCGGTCAAGGGACATCGCATTCCTGGCTCTGGTTTGTGGAGGTTTTTGAACGGGCAGGGTTTTTTGATCTCAATTTCCTGACCGAAACGGAGCTCACGGGAGGCGGGTTGGAGCAATGCGATGTCCTGGCCATGTCCGGGGGTGATACCTTTGCCATCGCAAGAGGATTGGGACCTGAGGGAGCCCATAATATGGCGCATTTTATCAGAAAAGGCGGGCTGTATATCGGCTCCTGTGCGGGGGCTTATCTTCCGTTGCGTTCCTCCAAGAACCACCTGAACCTGTTCAATTTTGTTCCTGTAAAGATCGCCAACCTGGCGCGAAATCTGCCTGAACCACAGCGCCTCAGGCAGAAATTCTGCACTGCCTATGGATGTTCCTTCATTTTTCATCCGGTCAGAGAGGCGGTCCGGATTGTGACCAACGGATTCGCGCCCTTTAAAAAGATTCCTTGGGTGGAGGCACCCCTTTATGGCGGCCCCCCTATGATTGCGGGAGAATCAGGCCAGATCCTGGCCACCTACGGCGGGTTTACAGAGAAGACGGTCTTTCTGGTGGATGAACGAATTGCTGCCGACACGGTGCTGGGCAAGGCCGCTGTCATTCGCCAAAAAATGGGGAAAGGATGCTTTCATCTGTACGGGCCGCACTTTGAGCATCCCCGTTTTGCCGCGGCCAATCAGCTGTTGATAGAGGCCATGCTGCATGACCTCCGGAAAGGCCCGTCCCGGATCCCCGAAGCGCTCCTTTCCCACAAAATTATCTCGGGCAATGAATGTCGGAATCTGTTGCAGTCCGTCAAAAGAGAGCTCAGCAATGCGCGGATTGTTGCAGTCGGGCTGGAGACCCTTCCGGTTTACTGGACCATCGAGAACAAGGTCTATGAGACGGCCAAAATCAGGGAATTCATCGAGCCTCTCTGGCAGCGGATCAAACCGCTCGAAAAGCTGAATCACCTGTGCATCCTGCCGGACGAAGCCAGCCGCTTACTGCAGGGTGCATCCGACATAGCAGGGTTTCTGCGCAGTCTGAAAAGGGATCTTAAAGAAGGAACGGACACGCTGTCTAAGGCAAAAAGCCTGTTTCCGGCATTGAACCGAACCGCCGCCCTTTTTCTCGAGATCTATTTCAGAACAAAGCGGGCGGGGATTCAGGAATTGGGGAATTGATGTTTACGAAAGGCAGCCTGTCTGCTGCAGGCAGGCAAGGACATACTTATGAAAGCCTATTCCCGGGGCTGAAACAGGCTGTATTTCAAAGCCTTGCTGCCGTTCCCACAAGCTGGTTTCGGTTTTTCCAGCTCTTGGGCAGAGACCCCCACGGGCGAACTTCTTCGCATGTTGCGGAGAAGTTGCAGGCAAAGGGTCTAATGCACCCCGAGTCAGAAGGCAGGGTTTCATGAACAGAGCATCTTTCACTTTGGCGTGTGTATTGTTTATCTCTCCTTTTTTCACAACGGCGGCTTGGCATGTCGCGGTTGCGGCGCCTATGCCTGGCAATACGCCCGGATGGTTTGTGGACCTGAACCGGTTTTCCGAATCCGCACACAGAAATTTCACGTGTGAGGCTTGTCATGGGGATATGAGCGATGAGGGGACGCCTCATCCGGATACGCGAGATGCCAGCCGTCTGAAGCGCGAAGCAACCCGGATTTATGATTACCATCGCTGCGCCGTCTGCCACCGGGAATCGTATGACAGATACCTCAGCGGGGCCCATGCCAAGGCCCTCGCGGAAGAGAAAAGGTCAGCTCGTCCAGGAGGTTCCGATTCTGAAGGACTCAAGGCCCCCACCTGCGGGGACTGCCATTCTGCCCACTACGGGAAATCGCATCTGTCCAGGGTGGCCGTAGGGAAAGAGATGACAGGGGTATGCGGGACGTGCCATCCCGCACAGAAGGCCACCTATCTGGAAAACTATCACGGTAAGGTCGGGGTCTATCTCGACGAAACGGCATCTGCCTACTGCACCGACTGCCACGGCGCCCATAATTGTGTTTCATTGAAAGACACAAATGCAGCTCTTGAGGCCTGCCAGCGATGCCATCCCGATGCCGGCGAGCGATTTACCCAGTTTGTGATCCACCCCGCCATCAATGACCTGTCCAAAGACGATAAAGAAAAACAGAGGCATATCGCCATTATTAAAGCGGTCACCCTGATCATGACCATCGTCGTCATTCTGGTGGTGGGCTTTTTTTACGGCCACAGCTTCCTTTGGCTCTTGAGGGAATTTCACGAAAGGCTGAGAAAACACTAAGGAGGCAGATGGATGCCTGTAATGGGCCTTAAACAAACTAAAAAATAGCAGGCCTTTTTTATGCAAAAATGGTTTTGAGAGATACAAAACGGCCATGGCGCCGCTGCCAGCGGGAATAATCATTAAATTAATTTTAAGCATATCAACTTTTCCGTACTGACGAGGTCATAGCAGGATGGCAGAAGAAAACTCCCAAGAAGCAGTTTATATACGCTTTTCCGTGCTGCAGCGGTTTCTCCATCTCATTGTAATGATCGGCTTTACAGGGCTTGCCTTGACCGGTTTTTCGCTGAAATTCAGCGATCAGTGGTGGGCAAGCGCATTTGTGTGGGTCATCGGCGGCGCCGGGCATCTGGCCTACCTCCACCGCTTCTTTGCCGTAGCGACCTATGCCTGCGTGGTTGCTCATATTATCTGGCTGGCCTATTACAAGCTGGTCCTTAAGGGGCGCCTTACCGGACCCCAAACCATGTTTCCCAGATATCAAGATCTCAAAGATCTGGCAGGGCACCTGCGGTATTTTTTAGGCAAGGGAAGGCCGCCGGCGTTTAACCGCTTTACCTACTGGGAGAAATTTGACTACTTGGCAATTTTTGTTGGCATGAACACCATGGGCCTGACCGGAGTGATTTTGTGGACGCCTGAATTTTGTTCGAGGCTGTTGCCCGGTTATTTCATCAATCTGGCCCAGGTGCTGCACCTGTATGAGGCCATTCTCGCGGTGGCCCTCAAGTTTGTGGTGCACCTGATCTCGGCGCATCTCAGACCCGAGGTTTTTCCCATGGAAAAGAGCATTTTTAACGGGAGAACCACTCGTGAAAAAATCATGAGAGAGCACCCGCGGGAGTGGGAGGACATCAGGGCAATTCATAAGGGATCATGAAAATCCGTGTTGATTCAGGGCGCCATTGTATCAATCGGCAATGGAAACTTCATATAGGGGGATATTCGGGCCATTGTATAAGCTGATCCTGTTCGCGTTGATTTTTGTAGGCATTGGCCTGTCGGACATTGAAGCGACAGCGGCCGACCCGGTAATGATGCCGTCTGTACTGGACGGAAAACAGCGGGACTGTCTGGATTGCCACCGCTATCCCAATGTCGACACCAACGAGGGGGCCTATGCATCTCAGGCCTTTTGCATGGAATGCCACGGCGAAAAGGCCTGTGAGAAGACGGTAAACGGTCAGCAGATCTCCCTGCGTGTGGATCTTGAATCCTTCAAAAAAACACGTCATAAATATGCGGCCTGCATCCAGTGCCATACAGACGTGGCCAGGTGTCCCCATACCTCGGAATCAGGTGCCAGGTGCACCGAATGTCACGGAGTGCACGGGGAAAAGGAAATCCACGATCCTCACCTGCGGGTGGACTGTCAGGCCTGTCATCACACATCCAAATTCGTGTGTCTGGACAGAAATACCGGACAAATACGGCTCTCCCATACTGACGATCAGAAAATGCCCATTTCCCTGATCGATCATACCCTGTCGCATGTGGCAGACCCGCAATTCTGCAATAGGTGCCATCATGCAGACAACAAAGTGGGGGCAGCCGCGGCCGTTCTGCCGTCCAAGAGCTTTTTGTGCATCCTCTGTCACAGCGCCCCCTTTGCCATGGGACACCCCATGTTCTGGATTGCCTTCATTGTTTTTATCTTCGGCGTGATCTTGACCGTCAGGTTCTGGTTCAAAGGGAGCATCCGGGGGGAAGAGGCCTCGCTTCATCGCAAGGTCTCCCTTGCATCCGAATCTGTATGGCAGGTGATATTCTCACGGCAGGTCTTTGCCCTGATCAAGGTGATCATCCTGGATGTTTTCCTGCAGCGACGGATCCTCCAGGAGAGCGTAAAGCGGTGGTCGATCCATTCTCTCATCTACCTATCGGTCCTGGCACGCCTGTTCATCGGGCTCCTCACCTATTTTGCCTATCGGGTGGGCCCGGACAGTTCCCTCGCCCTGGCGCTCTTGAATAAAAACAACGGGTTTACAGCCTTTTTCTATGACCTGACCGGGCTTTTTGTTGTCCTGGGGATTGTTTGGGCCATGATTCAGCGATTTGTCATTAAACCGGCCTATGTGGCCAGGGAAGGACAGGACAATGTGGCCGTCGCCATTATCGGAGTACTGATTGGGCTGGGTTTTGTCCTGGAAGGCGTCAGGATTCTGATGACACAGATTCCGACATCCATGGCCTGTTATTCTTTTATTGGATATCCCCTTGCCAGGCTCATGAGCCTTTTGGATCTCAACTGGAATCTCATTTATCCCTGGCTGTGGTTTGCCCATGCAGGTGTGGGGGCGTTGCTCATCGCCTATTTTCCATTTGGCAAGATGCGGCATGTCTTTAATACGCCCCTGACTCTGATGATGAATTACCGAATGAAATAGACTTTCAAAGCGGGTGCGAAGACCATGCCGGAAGACAGCGTAATGGCCCCTCAAGAAATAACCGATGCAGCCGAAGATGCCCTGCCCTCTGCCGAGAACACATCTACGAAGGCAGAGGCAACGGTTGCCGAGCCAGCTCCGGACGAAGCTGACAAGAAAAAGGATATCGCCCCCCCCGCACAGGAAAAGGCCCCGACGGTTCCTGCTGAAGAAAGGGTTCGGGATATCCTCATATCCAATCTCGATATGCGCCGGCTGATCGAGCTGGACGCCTGCACCCGGTGCGGCGAATGTCTAACCTGGTGCCCGGTGTACGACCAGGACGCGAATCCGGGGATCATTCCGCGGGCCAAGGTGACAGACTTCCTGAGAGTCATCCGATCCCAGCAGGGCCTTCTTGGAAGCATTATACGAAATGAAAAGACTCCCGATGCATTTAAGAAATTGCTTGGCTTTTTGTTTCGGTATAAAGAGCTTACTAAGCCCCGGTTTCAGGAATTTGTCAGGAATCTGTACGAATGCTCCACCTGCGGCCAGTGTCACGTGGTCTGCCCAGCCCATATTGATACGGTCAATCTGTGGGAGGATATCCGTCGTCTCATCGTGAAGGCCGATTATGGTCCCCTGGAATCTCAGAAGGCCTTGATCAAGAGTGTCAAATCATATGACAACCCCTGGCAGCAGCCCCGCGCCGGACGGACGAAATGGGCCAGGCGGGCCAAAAAGGAGAATCTCATCAGGGACCTCCCGAGAGAGATTAAAAAGACCAAGGGGAAAGTCCTTCTCTTTTTGGGATGTACCGCGGCCTATGACATTAATGTGAAGCAGGTGGCCATCAGCACCATCAACATCCTGGAGGCCCTGGATGTGGATTACGGTTGCCTTGGAAAAGATGAGAAATGCTGTGGCAGCGTCATGTTGCGGATGGGCGATCCGGAATTTGAGAGGCTTGCCTCTGAGAACATCAAGATGTTCAATGAACTGGGAATAGACGTGCTCATCAGTTCGTGCGCCGGGTGCTTTAAGACCATCAAGCAGGATTATCCCAAGGTCGGAAAGATGAATTTCGAGGTCCTGCACACCGTGGAGTTTCTGCGACGCCTGTATGAGGATAAAAAGCTGATATTTAAAAATCGGGTCGAAAAACTCGTAACCTACCATGATCCGTGTCACCTGGGCCGTGCCTCCGGTGTTTACGATGATCCCCGGTTCATCATGGAGAAGATTCCCGGGCTAGAACTCATTGAAATGCCTCGGAATCGCGAGTATGCGCGATGTTGCGGGGCAGGAGGCGGGCTCAAGTCCGGATACCCTGACATCCAGAACAAAATGGCCCAGAGGAGGGTCCAGGAAGCAGAGGAGACCGGTGCAGAGGAGCTGGTCTCTGCCTGTCCCTTTTGTTTCCAGGGACTGCAAGTGGGCATCAATGCCCTCCAGTCACCTCTCATCATGAGGGATATCAGCTTCCTGGTGGAGGCGTCCCTGCGGGATGAAGCGCCTCCAAATGAAGGAAAAAAGGTCCGCAAGGCGAGAAAACCCAAGGATAAGAAAGAAACCGCACAAGATTCTGATCAGGGAGGAGAATAGATCGGCGCCTACGAGAAATATGTCTACTGGCTTGAAGAGGGGGAATTTGCCTCCCTGGATTCCCGGTTAAAGGATAGAGGGGTCGTTATGCATGAGGCCAGGAAGGCGGTATGTGTTCCTTTGGCCAGGAATGTGGATATCGGATTCGTGCCCCGGGACGGCTGGCGCAAATATGCGCTTTGCAGGCGTCAGCTCACCTGGTTCAACGCTAGCCATCCCTGCTATGGTCAGGTCCTCGTTATCAGCTCCCGCACCATTGAGGAGACTGACAAAAATCCGACGGTTGTGATCCGCGACACAAAATTCAAGCCTCCAGAGACCCCTACCCGGGCCGCGCAGTTGCAAATGATCAATCGACGAAGCTATCAGGATACCCGCCCTGATGCTTGGGAAGACATTGCCGGTGGGGATCCTGAATTCCAAGAGCGATGGCTCAAAATCATGGGGATACGAGGCATCTCCTATGATGAATTGTTTATCACCCATTGCGCCAACCACGCAAACTTTATTGAACCTGTCTATTTCATCAGGGAAGGGGAACAGATCGTGCCCTATTCCATTGCCAAGACCATCCACATCTGCTCCGCCTGCCTGGAGTTTTTCAACATTCTCGGTTCGTCGTTCAAAAAGAAGCTGGTGGTTCCCTGTCCGGGAGCTGTTTTGTTTGCAGGGATGGCCTCCAACCGGTATTATGAGGTCGTCCGATTAGACTGATCATTTCAGCTCTTCCCGGGAACCAAGACACCACGTTTCAAGTGTCGGGTTTTGGAATGCGCTCTATGGAAATTACGGTCCTTCAACAGAAAACGATTTGTATTGATTATGAATATGACTGATTTAGCTAGGCTATTTGTAGGCCACCTTCCTTGGGCAATTCGGTAATAGCTCAATAAACAGGGGCAGAAGGGTTTTTCTGACGCGACTGCCGGGAGGGGGCCGTCTCTTCTTCGCTCGCTTCGCTAGGCCCGGCCCGGAGGCCAGGAGCAGAAGAAAAAGCATCCTGCCCCGGCACTACGTTCGCTGTTATCCACCTAATTAGTGCTTGACCGAAAAGCCTGTTTTTTCGGTCAAGAAATTCGAAATCCGAAGCACGAAATACGAAACAATGAACAAAACACTAATCTCCGAATGACAAAAAGATAATATTTCCAGCGTCTTAGTTTAGGTAATTTTGTCATTTGATATTCGCATTTTTTTCGGATTTCGGATTTTGATATTC
>Ga0190359_1002171_pt1 | contig 11834 bp, 13 predicted proteins | sample 48721823_MG_FD_161269 | JGI IMG/M metagenome (GOLD analysis project Ga0190359, IMG submission 161269) | Hydrothermal vent microbial mat bacterial communities from Southern Trench, Guaymas Basin, Mexico - 4872-18-2-3_MG | ecosystem: Environmental > Aquatic > Marine > Hydrothermal vents >...
TTCAGGTGGTTGAAAAATCGCTCATCTACGCCAATTCCACGCAAAAGTGATGAAAGAAGCGGGTGAAGAATAACATGAGTTGGCATCTATTTTCATTGACTTTCGAGCTCATGTCCTCACTACATGTAAGGACATACGCTCCTGCCAGACCTTTTTGGGGAGCCTTAACCGCCCATTTGACCTGAAGACTAAAATCTAACAATTACAGAGAAATTGGGAAGTTGTAGTTTGATACATTTCTGTGAATGAAATCATCGATGTATTTAATTTGGCTTCCTTTCTTGCTTTGACAGATTTTCTCTATACCCTCTACAAAATATTAAGAATTCGGTAGGAGTAAATATTTTAATTTCTTGAAGACCTTTGAAGTGTCTCACATTGCCAGTCACTACCGGCACATGGAGATAATACGCAACCTCGATAAAAGGCATGTCTCCAGGATCTTTGATTTTAAAGGGAACAGGAGGAGGGGAAACAAGAATCGATGTCGATTCCAAGTAAGAAATCAAGCTGTCAACATCTTCTTTTGGAAAAGAGAACTTGTCCCTTAAAAGTACATTTCTGTATTCATCAATTATCCTGCTGTCTGCACAAGTTCGCACTTCTCCAAAGAGGATCGAGTTCAAAATCTTGGCAGGATGACTTCGTGGTTTCAATAAGCCAGAAATTATCACGTTCGTATCAACGACTATTTTCATTTCTAACTTCCTCTATAATTTCTTCCACTTCTTCGTCAGAGATTTTGTTCAAACCTTTTTGCTTGGAGAACAATCTGAGTTTTTCAACTGCGCGCATTGCTCTTACCTGTTTCAAGGCAGTTAACTCCTCCTGCGGATCACCAGTAATGCGTTTGACTATGGCAACTGGTTTCCCATTAACTGTTATAACGCTTTCATCCTCTTTCCACAACACAGATGGATTAGAACGCACCTCTTTGCTGTTTACATAGCGCACGATCTCACCTCCTTTTTATCCTACTTTATATCCTACTATATCACAGCAAAAATTTCAACAAAACGTAGCATATGATATATGTGAATTTTTCCTGGGATTATTGTGTAGGTACTAAAACAATAATCAGGAAGATGGTTCTGGAAAATATGGATGATTTAAAGCAACTTCTGAACGAACATGATAAAAAAGAATTGAAGAAGATTTTTTGAACAATATTCATAGATTTCATGGTAAAGATAGAAGTTTAAGGAGCTTTCAAATACATACGAAAATGTGATATACAAACAACTTAATGTGGAATTTATCTACAAAGATAACCAGACACTTGTTTTTCAATTAGACACAATTAAGGTTTCATTATTTGAATATCCATACTTTCTTGTGATGCGCCACCTCGAAGTCCCTAAACGAATTCTCACCACAACCACTGATGGAAGGTATCTTAGAATGAGGTATCGAAGGTGATGGACGTCCATCTTGTTTGTCATATGAGAGGAAGTCAATGAGCTGCGTTGAACAGCAGATTGAAATTTCTTCGAGACTGTGCTGAGCTCCAAAAACTTGCAACTTTCTTTTCAAATATGTATAATTATCTTAAGTATTCACATTAAGGGGGGATCAACGTGAAGAGATTCGTTTTACTCATGGTACTGCTTCTTGCAGTGAGTTTTGCCTTCGCAGCTAAAGATATGCTCATTATTGGCACAACAGACAAGATCAAGATACTCGACCCGGCCAAATGCTACGACTACTTCTCCAGTAATATAATTCAAAACATTATGGCAGGACCTGTAGATTACGAGATTGGAACTTCCACAATAAAGCCGTGGCTTGCCGAAAGCTGGGACGTCTCTGAAGACGGTTTGGTGTACACTTTCCACGTTAGAAAGGATGCTGTCTTCGAAGACGGAAGAGCCATTGATGCCGAGGTCTTCAAGTACTCTTACGACAGGGTTATAAATCTAAATGGAGATCCGGCTTTCCTTCTATCAGACATCATCGATAAGGTCGAGGTAGTGGATAAGTACACGTTCAAAATCTACTTGAAGTATCCGTTCTCAGCTTTTGTCTCGATTCTGGGCTACACTGTTGCTTATCCAGTGCATCCGGAAATATTCCCTGATGATGATTTCTACAATGAAGCGCCTCCATCTTCCGGACCTTACAGAATCAAAGAATGGCTGAGAGATGTCAGAATAGTTTTAGAAGCGAATCCGAATTACTTCGGTGAAAAACCGAAAACAAAGACTATAGTCATAAACTTTTACGAGAGCGCGGCTACCTTAAGGTTGGCTCTTGAAACGGGCGAAATAGACGTCGCTTACAGAGATCTTGATCCGCGCGATATTCTCGATCTCAAGGAAAATTCGGCTTTTGTCACATATGAAGGCGATAGCCCACAGATTCGATACCTTGTTGTGAACGTTAAACAACCTCCATTTGACAACGCGCTTGTTAGAAAAGCGATAGCTTACGCTGTTGACAGAAATCGAATCGTTTCCGATGTTTTCGCTGGCCTGATGAAGCCGCTCTATTCGATGATACCAGCCGGAATGTGGGGTCATATCGACGCGTTTTCAGAAAGAGATCTCGATGTTGCAAGGGCGCTGCTAATTGCGGCCGGTTACAGTGAAGACAATCCTCTTGAGATTGATCTGTGGTACACGCCGACTCACTACGGCACCACAGAGGCGGATGTCGCTCAGGTCTTAAAGGAGTCTCTTGAAGAGACAGGAATGATTTATGTCACCATAAAATACGCCGAATGGTCAACTTATATCGATTACTTCTTGAATGGAACTATGGGGTTGTTCCTCCTCGGTTGGTATCCAGACTACCTCGATCCCGATGACTATGTGTGGCCGTTCCTCAGTGTTGAGGGAGCCAAATCGCTTGGAAGCTTCTATGAAAATGAAGAAGTCGAGAATCTCATGAAAGCAGCGAGAATTTCTGCAAAGCAAGCTACCAGAGCGGAAATATACAATCAGGTTCAGATTCATCTTGTTGCGGATATGCCTAATATACCTTTGTGGCAAGGCAAGGCGATATGTATAGCGAAACCAAATGTGAAGGGAATAGTCCTGGAACCAACGCAGATATTCAGGTACTACATCCTCTACGCAGAGTGAGGAAGAAGCTTCCTTGGCCCCGCCCGTAGGGGCGGGGCTTTTGAAAGGACTGATCACGGGGTGTCGTTAAAGAACTATGTGATTACAAGGATTCTTCTTGCAATTCCAATGATGTTTATACTTCTTGCTCTTATATTCTTTATTCTCAGAATAATGCCCGGTGATCCTGTGCTCGCTATAGTCGGAGGCAAAGCTCCCCAGCATGTTATAGAGCAACTCCGCGAGCAAATGGGCTTGAACAAATCAATTCCAGCTCAATTCGTAGACTACGTTCTGAGTATGCTTAGGGGAGATCTGGGAAAATCCACGCTAACAAATCGTCCTGTTCTTGATGAACTCAAAGAAAGACTGCCTGCAACTATAGAGCTGACAGCTTTCGCCTTTGTGATGGCTGTTTTGATTGGCACGTTCTGGGGCGCTGAAGCCGCTCGAAAAAAGGATCGCAGTCTTGATGTTGGGGCACGTATGTTTGCGATAGTCACGTACGCGATTCCTGTGTTCTGGCTTGGGCTGATGATGCAGCTTCTTTTCGGTATGGTTTTGAAATGGCTTCCTGTGGCTGGTCGAATTTCTCCAGCTTTGAGTTTCACTCCCATCACGGGTTTCTATCTTGTGGATTCGATAATAAAGGGAAACTGGGCGGCACTCTGGGATGCTTTCAAGCATCTTATAATGCCTGGTGTGGCACTGGGTTTGATCATTTCCAGTATTTTCTTAAGAATGGTGAGAAACAACACGGTCTTGATGCTTTCGAAAGATTTTGTCAAAGCCGCTGTGGCAAGAGGTATACGTGAAAGGGCTGTTCTTTACGGTCACGCCTTGAAAAACGCGTTTGTTCCTATTCTGACGATCATGGGGCTACAGCTTGCTTTGCTGCTTGCTGGGGCCGTTCTGACAGAAACCACGTTTTCCTGGCCAGGCGTTGGCAGTTATTTAGTGCAGAAAATAAGATATCGGGATTTTCCTGCCATTCAGGGTACAATCGTGATATTCGCCTTAATTGTGATTGTAATAAGCATATGTGTTGACATAATAAATGCCCTTGTAGATCCGAGGGTTAGATACTGATTGAGGTGGTTGGGTGAAGGCTGTAACCTCTAAATATCTATCACATAGAATGGCGAGAAAGATTTTCAGATCCAGTACTGGGATTGTTACATTCATAGGGGCCGCGATTTTAGTGTTTTTTCTTTTCTTAGCCGTGTTTTCTCCCCAAATAGCTCCTCACAATCCCACGGAACGTGTCAGCAGACCCCTACAAGCGCCCAGCTCTGAGTTTCTCTTTGGAACAGATAATCTTGGCAGAGACATTTTGAGTAGGGTAATATACGGTGCCAGGATAGCCCTCACAATAGCGTTTTTGGCTGTTGTGATTGCGGCGGCCATAGGAATTCCCCTTGGCTTAATTTCGGGATACATCGGAGGCGTATTCGACAGGATTTTAACTTTGATTATGGACGCGATTTACTCGTTTCCCGGATTGATACTTGCCATAGCGATTGCCGCTGTTCTCGGACCAGGGATTGTCAACATCGCCTTGTCGATAGCTGTGGTGTACGCCCCGACGTACTTCCGAGTTATAAGAAATCAGGTCGCTGGAATAAAGGACGAGCTGTATGTTGAAGCGGCACGAGCACTGGGAGCAAGGAGTCCATCTATACTTCTGAGGTACATATTACCAAATGTTTTACCGTCTGTCGTTGTCGTTCTGTCGATGAACCTCGCCGATGCAATTATGACAGAAGCGGGATTGAGTTTTCTCGGGCTTGGAATCGCACCTCCAACACCGGACTGGGGTTATGATCTGAGCAGTGGTCAGAGATTTGTGTTGAGCAAAGCCTGGTGGGCGATTCTCTTTCCAGGAGTCTCAATAATAACCACTGTTTTGGGTTTCTCTATGTTCAGTGAGGGATTAAACGAGTATCTCAATCCAACGATTAGGGAGCGACGTTGATGAAGTCGGTGCTGCGTATAGAAGATCTGAAAGTTTATTACAAAACAGAGAAAGGTTTGGTTCGAGCCGTTGATGGAGTTTCGATAGATCTATGTGAAAGGGAATCTCTTGGAATAGTAGGAGAATCTGGATGCGGGAAAACCACGATGGGATACGCGCTTCTCAGAATTCTTCCTTCAAACGCTGTTCTTGAAGGATCAATAAAGCTCAATGGACTCGACTTGAGCAGTCTTGATCAAAAGCAGATGGAGAAGGTAAGAGGCGCAAAAATATCGATGATCTTTCAAGATCCTATGACATCTTTAAACCCAATCATGAAAGTAAGGGACCACTTCATAGAAACGATACAGACGCACAAACCCGAGATCTCTGAGGAAGAAGCTGAGCAAATGACAGCCAACATGTTGCGCGCTGTGGGTATAGAGCCTACCAGAATGAACGAGTATCCGTTTCAGTTCAGCGGTGGAATGAGGCAAAGGGTGATGATAGCGCTTTCCTTAGTTTTGAATCCAGTTGTGGTCATAGCGGATGAACCAACGACCTCTTTGGATGTCATCGTTCAGGCGCAAATCCTCGACTTGCTCAAATCACTCAGGGAGAAATTCAACATGTCGCTGATTCTGATAACCCACGATCTCGGTGTTGTGGCTGAGTTGGCTGACCGAGTTGGTGTCATGTACGCCGGACATCTCGTAGAGATCGGTGAAAGTCGAGATATATACTATTCTCCAAAGCACCCCTACACGGAGGCTCTGCTCAAATCTATTCCAAATACGAATATCGAAGACAAGGAACTTGTTTATATACCTGGAGGTCCTCCTGATCTGGCAGATCCGCCAAAGGGATGTCGATTCGAACCAAGATGTCCTAAAGCAATGCCAATATGTTCCAGGAAAGAACCTGGTGTGTACCAGGTGGGAAGGACTTCTGTAAAATGTTGGTTGTATGGGGAGGAAAGTCATGTCAGCGCTTCTAAAGGTCAATGATCTTAAAAAGCATTTTCCGATTAGACGATCTTTTACCGAGGTTATCACAAGAAGAAAACAGCGTTTTGTCAAGGCTGTTGATGGCATTTCTTTTGAAATAAAGAAAGGTGAAACGCTTGGACTCGTTGGTGAATCGGGAAGTGGCAAAACAACGACCGGTCGCCTTGTCTTGAGATTAATAGAACCATCATCAGGCAATGTTGTCTTTGAAGACACAAACATCACAGCACTTTCCAAAGAAGAAATGAGACGTTTCAGAAAACGGATGCAGGTGATATTTCAAGATCCCATGGCAGCGTTGAACCCGTACATGAAAATAGGTGAGGCGATAAGACATGGCCTTCAAATACATCACATCGGTGCCTCGAAAAAAGAGCAAAAAGAGATGGTAATGGAGATGCTCAGAAGAGTTAATTTAACCCCAGAGAACGATTTCTACAACAGATACCCAAGGGAGCTTTCAGGTGGTCAAAGGCAGAGGGCGGTTATCGCAAGAGCCCTTGTCCTGCAACCCAAATTCATAGTGGCAGACGAGGCTGTAGCCATGCTTGATGTTTCTGTGAGATCTCAGCTTCTAAAGCTTCTCACAGATCTGAAGCAAGAGATGGACCTCACTTATCTTTTCATCACTCATGATTTGGCTACGACAAAATACATATGCCATAGAATTGCCGTGATGTACTTGGGAAAGATAGTTGAGATAGGTTCCTTTGAAAACATATACAATAACCCTCTTCATCCTTATACAAAAGCCCTGATAGCCGCCGTTCCCGAACCCGATCCGATGAAGAAGAAGCAGAAATCCCTACCTCAAGGAGAAGTCCCAGATCCTGTGAACCCCCCATCCGGGTGCCGATTTCATCCCAGATGCAGCGTTGCGAGTAAAGAGTGCTCTGCTATCGAGCCTCAACTGATAGAAACCGAGAAGGGGCACTTCGTTGCCTGCCATCTTCACAAATGAAATTAGATTGATTTCTTTTCCACACGTTGTTCTCGAGATTGATATCAGAAAATCACACCTACATGAGAAAACATTCACTTACTAAATAGCAAAAATCGGAAATAAATTCAGATTCCATGCCTGATTGTTGACTGCATAGCATCTTTTTTGCTATATTACTTATGTGTATAAATTTTGTTAGCAATCGAACCGAGATCCCCTAAGCGATGATTTTGCATGTTGTGTTGGCGGAACAACATTTTCGAATTATGCATTTCAAACAGGGGGTGAAAGAGTATGAAAAGGGTCATGCTGTTACTGTTGTTAGCTGTATTTTTGGTCAGTACGGTTATGGCCGGTGAAGTTCCTGTCATTAAGATTGGCGCGATCTTTCCTCTCACGGGGCCAGCAGCCGCAACTGGATACAAGCTCAAGTATGCAGTTGAGGTTGCCCAGGAGATTATCAACGGCACGTATCCAGAAATAGGATTGGAGTTAGCTCAAGCCGCGGGACTTCCTAACCTTGGCGGTGCAAAGGTAGAGTTTGTCTTCGCCGACCATCAAGCAAATCCAGAAATTGCGATGTCAGAAGCAGAAAGACTAATACGCAACGAAGGAGTTGTCGCTTTGATAGGCTGCTATCACAGTTCTGCAACGAAACCAGCAAGCCAGATAGCAGAGAAGTATGGAATACCTTTCGTAGCTGGTTCTTCCAGCTCAGCCGCTTTAACTGAGAGAAATCTCAAATGGTTTACGAGGATAGCACCTCACGATGGTATGGAAACTGTTTTCTTCTTTGACTACCTGAACTATTTAAACGAGAAATTCGACGCGGGAATTCACAGGATCGCGGTTGTGTATGTTGACAATGAATACGGTGTGCACGCAGCGCAAATGGTGAAAGAAAAAATAAAGAACTATGAAGAATATGGATTTAAATTGGTAGCCGATGTAAAGTATCCAACAAGTGCAACAAATGTCGACATTGAAGTTCAGAAAATCAAAGCTGCGAAGCCTGATGCCATATTCCACGCTTCCTATATCGGTGACATGACCATGTTCGTTAAGAAGTACAAAGAATTCAATGTGGTTCCCAAGGCGGTTCTTTCATACTGCGGAGGATATCAAGATCCACAGTTTGTAATAAACCTCGGCAAAGATGCCGATTATTTCTCGGGACCGGCTGCAACAACTCCAGCACTTTTTGAGAAAATGCCGATTCTTGCTAAAATCAACGATATTTACAAAGTAAAGGCCGAGGTAGATATCGATGGTCCAACTCTGGAGGACTTCGCCTCAGCGATGGTCATAGCAGAAGCGATTAACCTCGCGGGTTCGACTGATCCCGAAAAAATACTCAGTGTTCTGAAAGATCACGAATTCGCTGCTCCCTACTTTGTATCCGGTAAGATTAAGTTCGGACCAGATGGCCAGAATATCTATTCCGCATCAGTTATGACGCAGATCTTGGATGGAGTCTACGAAGCAGTGTGGCCCGAGACCTATCAAACAAAGGAACCAGTACCCTACTTCCCAGCTTGGAAAGACCGATAAGTGAATCAACACAAGAGATTTGGGGGGCTATTTGCCCCCCATTCAAAATACTTTGAGAGGGGATGCACATGCTTTTACAGGTGCTTCTAACAGGTGTTTTAATTGGTTCTGTTTACTCACTTGTAGCCGTTGGTCTAACACTTGTATGGGGACTCATGGACATAATAAATTTCGCCCACGGGGAGTTTTTGATGATTTCTATGTATACGACTTTCTGGTTGTACGCGCTTCTGAAATTTGATCCCTTAGTATCTCTGCCAATTGCTGTAGGTGTGGTTGCTCTGGTGGGAGTTTTAACTTACAAGCTTGTTGTGAAGCGTGTGGCGAATGCTCCCGGCTTAATGGCTCTTCTTGCGACTTTTGGCTTGAGTCTTTTCATTAGAAATCTGGCACAGTTTCTGTGGAGTCCCAATTATCGATTTGTGAGTGAATCCTTGCTCACAGACAAGAGATTTATCATAGGGGATCTTATAATAGGTCTGCCACAACTCGTTGCCGCCGTGGGAAGTTTTGCGATGACTTTGATAATAGCGTTGCTGATAAAGAAAACAAAAACTGGAAGGGCTATTCAAGCCACGGCGCAGAGTAAAGACATAGCAGAGCTCATGGGTGTTAATACCGAGCGGATATACGCCATAACGTTCGCGATTTCTGGAGCGTGTGTCGGTGTTGCGGGCGCTCTGTTAGCAAATACCTTCCCTGTGTATCCCGAGTCTGGTGCGATGTACGGATTGCTGGCTTTCGTTATCGTGGCACTGGGTGGATTTGGCAACATCTGGGGCGCTTTCTACGCTGGTATACTGATTGGTCTTGCTGAAACACTCGGTGGATTCTACCTCGGAACACAGTTTAAATATGCAATCGCATTTTTGATCTATCTGTTAGTACTGCAGTTCAGACCAAAAGGTCTTTTTGGGTGGTGAGTAAGTAATGAAGAACAGGGCGCTTTATCTAATTTTCGCTGCTGTGCTGGTTCTTCCATTTGCCATCACAAACGTGAATTTCCAGCACGTCATGATAATGTTTCTGATATTCGCATCTCTGGGCGAATCTTGGAATATAATCACCGGTTTTGCAGGACAAACTTCTTTTGGACACGCGGCGTTTTTCGGCATTGGAGCATACACTTCTACGGTACTTTTCTACAAATTTGGTGTAAGCCCATGGGTGGGTATGTTGTTAGGAGCTGGCATTGCGGCTGTTATTTCAGTGATTGTGAGTTATCCATGTTTTCGACTGAGAGGCCATTATTTTGCCATTGCCACTCTGGCGGTCGCGGAGATTATTAAACAGCTCTTCGTAAGCTGGGACTATGTTGAGGGAGCAACGGGGATTTCAATACCTGTTGTCGAGGATAGCTTTATCGCTATGCAGTTTCATGGATCAAAAATACCGTACTTCTTAATAGGCTTCGCGCTGTTCTTCTTAATCGTTATGGTAGCGAGATCCATAGAAAAGAGCAAGATGGGCTTCTATTTAAAGGCAATTCGAGAAAGTCACGAAGCAGCGGAAGCTCTTGGAATTAACCCCAGAAAATATAAATTGTTAGCCATGATGATAAGCTCCGCCTTGACTGCACTTTTAGGCACTTTGTATGCTCAGTACATCTTGTACATCGATCCATTCATGGTTTTCAGCCTCGAGATATCCATGAAGATTGTTCTGTTATCAGTGCTTGGAGGACTTGGAAATATCTACGGCCCAATAATTGGGGCGGCTATCTTAATACCTCTTTCAGAGTACACAAGGGTGTTTTTGGGTGGTACAGGTAAGGGAATTGACCTCATGATTTATGGCGCTCTCATCGTTCTTATAGCCTGCTTTGAACCGCGTGGAATCATCGGGTTGCTGAAGAAGAGAGGCAAGAAGAGAGGTGCTCTCTATGCCAAAACCAATGCTTGAAGCCAAAAATGTGACCATGAAGTTTGGAAACTTGACTGCCAACAACAACGTTAGCTTTTTTGTAGACAAGGGAGAGATAGTCAGTCTGATAGGTCCAAACGGGGCCGGGAAAACCACAATTTTTAACTGTATAAGCGGTTTTTACAAACCTTTTTCTGGAAGAGTGTATTTTGAAGGAAAAGATATTACAGGACTTTCTCCATACAAGATCACATCAATGGGGCTCACTCGCACGTTTCAAATAGTTAAGCCTCTGAAAGAAATGACCGTCAAGGAAAACATTCTCACTGGAGCATTCTTGAGAGCAAGCTCTCGTAGTGAGGCAGAGAAGATAGCGGATGAAATTTTGAAGATCACACATCTATCAGAAAAAAAAGACGTTCTTGCTGGTAGTCTCACTATAGCAGATAAGAAAAGGCTTGAAATAGCACGAGTGTTAGCCACGAAGCCCAAAATGATAATGCTCGATGAAGCCATGGCGGGTCTGAATCAAACCGAAACAAAGGAAGCAATGGAGCTTTGTCTGAACCTCAACAAGCAACACGGCATAACGCTTTTGATAGTTGAGCATGTTATGGAAGCTATCATGCCAATTTCGAATAGAGTCATCGTGCTGAATGCAGGAGAAAAAATCGCCGAGGGTTCTCCCGAGGAAATTGTAAACAATGAAGAAGTGATAAAAGCTTATCTGGGGGAGAGATATCATGCTAAAAGTAAACAAATTAACCGCAGGGTATGACAACGTTCCAGTTGTTTTTGACGTTAGTCTTGAAGTAAGAGAAGGCGAGCTTGTTTCAGTGGTGGGTTCAAATGGAGCCGGAAAGACAACAATTTTGAGAGCGATATCCGGATTGTTGAAGCCAATCTCTGGTAGTATCGAGTTCATGGGTAAAAGAATAGATAAACTCCCCGCTCATGAAATTGTCAAGCTGGGTATAGCACACGTGCCAGAGGGGAGGCACATTTTTGGTAAGATGAGCGTCAGAGATAACCTTCTAATGGGAGCTTACGCAATTGAAGATGATGCGGAAATCAACCGCCTGTTAGATAGGGTGTACGAGATATTCCCAGTGTTAAAGGAAAGAGAGAAACAGAAAGGTGAAACCATGTCTGGAGGCGAGCAGCAGATGCTTGCCATAGCGCGGGCTCTTATGGCAAAACCGAAACTGCTTCTGGTAGATGAAATGTCACTTGGATTGATGCCGCTCATGGTTGACAAGGCGCTGGATGTTCTAAAACACGTGAACAAGGCGGGTGTAGCTGTGTTAATGGTTGAACAAAAGGTTCAGGAAGCTCTGGAAATAGCTGATAGGGGCTACATTCTCCAGACTGGAAAAATCGTTGCCCAGGGGACGGGTCAAGAGCTTTTGGGTAGCGAATTAGTGAAACAGGCTTACATGGGTATGTGAATTTCT
>Ga0190359_1002173_pt1 | contig 11833 bp, 12 predicted proteins | sample 48721823_MG_FD_161269 | JGI IMG/M metagenome (GOLD analysis project Ga0190359, IMG submission 161269) | Hydrothermal vent microbial mat bacterial communities from Southern Trench, Guaymas Basin, Mexico - 4872-18-2-3_MG | ecosystem: Environmental > Aquatic > Marine > Hydrothermal vents >...
CATTGGGTTTACCCTGACAAGAAAATCTTACATTCCATTTTGATGGAATGCTATGATTTTCTTCGTCAATTAAGCAATAGAATTTTTCTATTGCTTAATTTGGGTCTAGCATCCGGGGATGGAAGGTATTTCTTGTTATGAGTAAAAATTAATAAAACGGATATTTAAAAATGGGAGCTTTCAGAAATCAAATAAAAAATGCAAGTACATACCTGGCCCCGGCTGTTGCCTTTTTTATCCCTTTTGGAATTCGCCCGTTGATTTATATGATTGCTCTCTGGGCTTTTGCAGTAGTGATCCGGGGTGAATGGATCAAAAACTGGCATGAAAACATGACCAATTCGGAAAAACGTAAATTTTTTCTGTTGTTTGTAATCTTTTATTTGATCAATCTCATAGGTCTGATCTATAGCAGGGATCAGAAAGAAGGGTTTAAAGAAATACAGGTTAAATTTTCCATCCTTTTAATTCCGGTACTGTTTGCTGTATCGGAAAAATGGACTGAAAAAAAGGTAAAAAAACTGTTCTTGGCATTTGTTGCAGGAGTAATCATTGCTTCTTTTGTTTGTTATATAAATGCCATGCTTCATTCGCTACAATGGGCAGATGGAAAAATTATTTTTTCAGTACATCCCCCAAAAAGTCCATGGAATAGTTATTTCAGTTATTCTGATTTTTCTTTTATGTTGCATCCTTCTTATTTTGCAATGTATATATGTTTTGTACTGATGTTGCTTCTGGATACTTATTCTTCAAATAAGGTAAACATCATTTGTATCAATAAATATTTATCTTTTATATTGTTAATATTTTTATCTGCGACTTTGTTTCTTCTCTCTTCACGGGCGGGTATTCTTACATGGTTTGTTGTGTTATTTCTTTTTTCTTTGAGAAAATTCATTTACAGGAACGGGATATCGGACATTATTTATGTATTGTTTTCACTGGTACTAATAGCAGGCTTGTTTTTTTATGTGTTGATTAATGAAAACAGAATGAAGGTGATACGAAAGGAATTGGAGACAGCGGGAAAGATTGATGATGCAAGTTATCCCGGGAGTGTGGCATTGCGCTTAATTCTTTGGCAGGATGCGTGGCAGGTAATAAAAAGCCAACCCTGGGTGGGTACCGGTACCGGAAGTACGGAAAAAAGTTTGTATACGGGGAAGTCCGGAGGGAAATATACCTGGCCCGAAAAAATGCAATTAAATGTTCACAACCAGTTTCTGGAAACCTGGCTGGAAAATGGGATTTTGGCCCTTCTGATACTATTGGCTATTATTTTTTATCCTTTTTATAAAAAAGAGATAAAATGGCGATACCTTTTGAAAATTTTGAGCGTTATTATTCTGATTAATTTTTCATTTGAGTCTATGCTTGTCCGAGTCAATGGTGTGGCTTTTTTTGCATTTTTTTATTGCCTGTTAATACTGGCAGTGCCTTCCGGCCGGAAAACAATCCCAAAAAAAAATTATGAAACGTCCATGATAAAATAATTATGATTTTAACACACACGTGCATAATTATTTTATCATGGTAAGTTCCATCTGACCTTTAAAAAATAAAAATAAACGGATGAAATAATGTCGTCACTTGGCAATCTAACCGGCAATATAACGTTTGATTTTTTCTCTGGTTTCCAAAAATCCCAGGATAAGAATCCCAAGTAATCCAAAGATCAAACCATATATCATAATATATTTTGACTTTGGATTTTCTTTTTTTGTAAGAGGGGTGAAATCTTCAATAATGGTTATCGGATCAGGATAAACGATTAGTTCTTTTTCCAGTGTCAGTCTTTGTTTATGAAGGTCAATGATATCTCCGTGATAAAGCCGGACTTGTTGTTCATTTAAAAATACGATTTGTCCGTTTTCCCCCGTAGGCTTCATATCCTTCTGTTTCTGAAAATAATCATAATCTTCCAGACTGTCCAGTTTTACAATCTGGTTGTTGATTTTTGAGATCAATTCCTCTGTATGTTGTTTTCTTACCTGGTTTAATTTATTTATATAGGGATTTTGCGTAAAATAATTGGCAATGCCGATCCTTACAGAATCAAAGATTTGGTTGTTAAATATCTTTACGCGAATGTCCACACGGTTGTTTAATCTCCTTTGAGTGGTATCGCGTACATCAAACTTGTTTTTGTAATCTATATAATCCGGAATTCCGTCTTTATTTTTATCAATGAACCAATAAGCCTGAATATCTTTGATCTGATTAGAAATTGTATCATTGAGTTGTAAAAGTTTTGATAACTCGGAATAATTACGGTCTTTTATGAGATCATGTAATCTGTTGATGTAACTGATCATGTCTGATGCCGTTATTGCATTGGGCTGGACGACCATGTCAGAAGCATAATACGGCCGGGATATTTTTGAGATGCCATAACCAATCATTCCTCCTAAGATGATGAAGCCGCCTATGTATAATGAGTTACGAACAAGGAAAACAATAAATAATAAAACAGATCTGATAATCCGGTTAAAAAATTTTTTTGTGGCACTACATGTTTTATGAAGTAATTCCAGTAGATCTATTTCATCCGATTTTTGTTCTTTTGTTTTATCTTCCATGACCCAAACAAAGAATTATTTAAAAAAGTGAGTATAATGTTATTTTCTTTTCAAAAATAAAATAAAAAAACAAATCACAGCGATTATTAAAAATAATTTTTTGTATTCAAATCAACAGATAAATAAAACGGGATGATCTTCAGCTTGTTTAAACATATTCAGATTATCGGGTCCTGACTTTTCGAAGTTCCCGGGCCATCTGATTAGCGAAGATAAATTCATTTAGCAACTTATTGTCCGAAAAAAGAATTTCCTGTTTATTCCCTTCCCATGCTTTGCGGCCGTTATGGATAAAAACGATTTTCTCACCGATTCCCATAACCGAATTCATATCGTGGGTGTTGACAATCGTGGTAGTCTGAAATTCTTCGGTAATTTCCTTGATAAGCTGGTCAATCAGGATGGCTGTCTGTGGGTCGAGGCCGGAGTTGGGTTCGTCACAGAAAAGATATTCGGGGTTCAGGGCAATGGCTCGGGCCAGACCCACCCGTTTTTTCATTCCTCCGCTTATTTCCGAAGGATAAAGGTGATTGGCATTGACCACATTTACTTTTTTCAGGCAGTAATTGGCACGTTCCCGTTTTTCTTCATGGCTCATCCCGGTAAACATGTCGAGGGGAAATATCACATTTTGCTCGACGGTGGCTGAATCAAAAAGAGCGGATCCCTGGAACAGCATCCCGATTTTCTTGCGTATTTCTTTTTTACGGATAAAATCCAGTTTCGAAAAAGGCCGGTCCTGGTAGAATATTTCACCAGCAGAGGGTTCGAAAAGTCCGACAATGCATTTTAATAAGACGGTTTTACCCGAACCGCTTCTGCCAATGATAAGATTGGTTTTTCCTTTTTCAAAAGTACAGGAAATATCATCCAGAACGGTCACACCATCAAAAACCTTTACCAAATGTTCTACCCGTATCATGAAAGTATCAATTGAGTAAGGATCACATTGAAAAGCAGAATATTTATACTACTGTATACTACAGCTCTGGTACTGGCTTGTCCCACTTCCAACGCACCTCCTTCAACCGTATAACCCTGATAAGATGAAACGGTAACAATAATAAATGCAAAAACAATAGTTTTGATCAGGGCATACGTGACATAGAAAGGGTTAAAAGCATATTGCACCCCGTAAAGAAAATCGGTTACAGAAATCACCTGGGTTATTACCACCGAGATCCAACCCCCGAAAATTCCGGTAATGATACTGATTATCATTAAAAAGGGATGAAAAAACAAAGCTGACACGATTTTTGGGAGGATCAGATAAGAGGCAGAATTGATCCCCATAATCTCCAATGCATCAATTTGTTCGGTAATACGCATGGTGCCGAGTTCCGAAGCAATATTGGAACCAATCTTCCCGGCCAGGATCAGGGCTACCATCGTGGAGGAAAACTCGAGAATCATTGAATCCCTGCAACCTAACCCAATGAGGTATTTTGGCAATAAAGGATTTTCTGTATTATAAGCGGTTTGCAGGGTTATAACCGACCCCATGAAAACAGAAATTATAACAACGATCCCAAGAGAACTGACCCCTATGTTGTTCAGCTCATAAAGGAACTGCCTGTAATAAACCTTCCATTTTTCAGGCCTGGAAAAAACTTTCCAGAGCAGAATAAAATAACTCCCGAAATGATAAAACAATTTAAGCATATCTTTGTTTTATTTTGTAAAAATAAGAATTTTAACGAATCAATATTATTTATTTATCTTTGAAATCAAAATAAAATCGAATGAACAAGCATCATTATTGTTTAATCATGGCCGGTGGCGTTGGCAGCCGGTTCTGGCCTTTAAGTCGTGTAAACAAACCCAAACAATTTCTGGATATATTGGGGGTTGGTAAATCATTGTTGCAGATGACCTATGCCCGGTTTATAAATATATGTCCAAGGGAAAATATATTCATTGTTACTAACGAAGAATATACGGATATTGTTTTGGAACAATTACCGGAGATTAATCCCGAACGTGTTATTTCGGAGCCTTTACGTAAAAATACGGCTCCCTGTGTTATCTATTCGAGCTATAAAATACATAAGATTGACCCGGAAGCAGTGATTGTCGTATCTCCCTCCGATCATTTTATTCAGGATGAAAAGAAATTTCTTACCCTCGTAAAAGAGGGACTGACTTTTGCGGCAGGTAACGATGCTCTCGTCACCCTTGGCATTGAACCTCTCCGGCCTGAAACGGGGTATGGGTACATTCAGATTAAAAAAGGAGGCATGAAATACACCCATAACAAAAACATAAAAAAGGTAAAAACCTTTACGGAAAAACCGGACCTTAAAATGGCTGAGTTATTTTTGAAAAGCGGAGATTTCTACTGGAACTCGGGTATTTTTATCTGGTCGGTTCGTACGATTCTTAATGCATTTGAGAAGCACATGCCTGATCTTTATCATTTATTTTCCGAAGGAGAAGAAGTTTATAACACAGACCGGGAAAAAGAATTTATTTTCAAAACCTATGCTAATTGTACTGAAATATCTATTGATTATGCGATTATGGAGAAAGCTGAAAATGTTTATGTTCTTTGTTCGGATTTCGGTTGGTCGGATCTAGGTACCTGGAATTCGCTTTATGAGCATTCGCAAAGAGATGATCACGGAAATGTAGTGACCGGAGGAAAAATACTTCTTTATGATACACATAATTCAATTATCCGGACTGATAATAACCGATTGGTAGTGATAAATGGGTTGGATGAATTTATCGTGGTACAATCCGGGGAAATCCTGTTGATCTGTCCGAAACAAGAAGAACAGAGGATCAAGCAATTTGTAAATGATGTCCAGATCAGGACGAAAGATCAATATATATAAAAAAGTAATAAGGCAAAAGGGAAAAGAAAAAAGGGAAAAGAAAAAAGCAGCTATTTTCGCTATCAACTTTATTAAAACTACGTTGATTAAAGAGGAAATTCCCCTTTGTCTTGGAAAGCATGAAACTTCGGCTGATAAGAAAAGCAAAAGTAAGAAAGGAAAGGGTTAATGTAAATTTTGCTGTAGCTCCGGGTGGTTACACAGGGATAGAAGAAGGGAAGAACAAGCTTTGAAAAAAGGGGTTATGGTTTCCGCTGTTCTTATCGGAAAAAATGGAATAATAAAAAAACCGCTCGAGTAAGCGGTTTTTATTTTTTATAAAGTTTAGTTTGATTAATATTCCCAGAGGTCCTGCTCCATATTGAAGATCGAATTTTTAATTCGCTCTGATTCAAGTAAAGCAGCCCTGCCTGTTTCATATTCATCAATGGTTCTGTTGTCATAAACATTGGATTCGGCAATAATATATCCGGAAAATCTGCGTTGCAGGAAGAGATCATCGTAAGAAATCTTCTGGGCATCATTATAAGGGTTGTAAACCTCATGGTTGGCTAAAATGTTCCTGAATTCGGGATAGTAGATCCAGAATAATTTTCTTTTTTCCATTTGATTGGTATTAGTATTCATGCTGAGGCGGACAGGACATAATCCCAGGATCCTGACATTCAGGGAAGATAATTTTTTATCGAAATACCAGACTTCCTGAATAATATATTCTTTTACTTCTGAAGTATTGGCTTTGATGACGATAGTTGTGTCATGCATAATTCCGTTTTCGTCAGCCACCTGAATGGTTTCCGATCCGGCGCCAAATTTTTTCTCGATATCGTCCTGAGTAATTTCAATGGTCATATCGTCTTTTATCGGATCGTATACTTTTACTTCTCCGGCCCGGATGGCATCATAGATTACGTCTATAAGACTTTTCCGGTCGCCGATGGGTTCGGTTGGATAATAAAGAGGCAGGTTTATTTTTTGTCTCAAGTCCACCAGGCGCCACACTTTCTTGGCCCACATCACATCTGCTTCTCTGAGGTAAGGATAAGGAACAGGTATTCGGTTTTGCATGGATTTTTTGTAAATCCATTTTTCCTGGTTTTCATCCTGTGCCTGCACACATAAGAAGGCGGGGCCCATTACGAACATCATAATAATGATCAATCCAAACGCTTTTTTCATAACAGGACAATTCTTTAAGGTTATTTTATTGAATGGTAAATATTATCGGATTCAGTTCTCGGGTCGTATTATCAGGACCCACAGCTTTGATATCGTCAAAGATGACACGTTGTCCTCTTCTCATCTGATTGATAAATCCCTTTTGCTTTGGTGTCAGGCGGTTGCTGCTGGATGTCTCGTCATAAGTGAATCCTTTGATGACCACAGACATTCTAAAGGAGGTTACCTTGAATTTAAGGTCGAAATCAAAGTTTTCCATTTCAGCAAGCACAACACTTTGGGCAGCGAGTGAGGCTTTATTGATAGGGCCTCCTTTTTTACCGGCAATCTTGGCAACCGGGTCAGGTACACGTTTTACCCTGAAAGGAATACCCGGGAAAGAGATGTTTTTTTCATTTACATTTGCTGTTACACGCACCAAGGCTGTTTTGCCGGGTACTTTGGGTCGAACGATCCAGGAACCCCGAAATTTTTTGGTTTTTCCCCTTTTGATGATACCGTTGGTCATGGAAGCGGATATTTTATCCGAGCCCACACCAGGAACCGAAATGTCTACCGGGTTATCCACACCTACATAAAACACATTCATGGCGGTAGGTGAAACAACCACATTGGGAGCAGCTACCGTATATTTTTCCTGGAAAGGAAAGGCGATAGTATCTCCTGATGGGGATTTAATACGGATCAGACCACCCCATACTTTTTCTCCGGTACTATTGGCTGGTATTTCGTAGATACCCCGTCCACTTTTATTTACCGGCAGTTCCTGATATCTTCCCGTCATAACATAATTAAAAGTTCCGTCCGGATTAGTGACCTTCTTATAAGGGCCAACTAATACTTGGGGGGTGGTGGTAGTATCAGTAGCGGCAATAAATACTTCTGCATGGTAGTTTCCTCCTTCCATCACATAATTACTTCTGGCAGAGACAAAAGCTTCCAATTTGTTAACCTTGAAGTCCTTGGCTTCTATCTGTCCGTAGAGATAGTTAAGGATTTGTCCTTCTGTATTTCTAATATCACTTTGCAGTTTGGAGAGAATGGTGATCACCGCGATCAGGGGCAGTGTATGGAAGTTATGTATTTCCCAGGTTACTTTTTCCCCTCCCGGATCTGTAGCATCGGAAGTGTCCAGAGTTCGTTTGATGGCTTCGGAAACGTTATTGTCTTTATTCCCGATGATCTGCAGAAGAAAGTCCCGGTATTCGTCAAGGGCATGGTGTAAGTCATAGGCTTTCCCATTCATATTGGCTCCGATCATGATCTGTGAAGGTACATTGTTTTCATCTATTTTGTGAATATTTTCCACAATGATGTTTTTACCCTTGATGGCTTCTGAATTTTTACCTTCAGCTGTACGTATGATTTCAAGTTTAAGGTTTTGAATATAATTAAACATTTCGTCAGCCCTTTGTTTTACCTGCAGGGCTTTATCTCTCCATGGACCGGCTTTCTGTGGATTACTGGCCGCTTTGCTGTTAAAATCATCATACACCAGCTTATTTCGTTCTACGTTGATTTTTGTGGTTTCCGTAAGACTTTCATCAACAAGTTTAAAAGCTTCTACAGCTTCTTTTGAGACATTTAAAGCCAGGAGTGATGTTAGCACCAGATACATCATCCCGATCATTTTTTGTCTCGGAGTCTCTTTTCCGTGGGCCATAATATTATTCGTTTATGGAAAAAATGCGATCAATAATTTAGCTTATTTTCTCATTATGTTCATCGCGGCAAGCATGTTTCCGTAAATGGTATTGAGTTCGGAAAGGTTCTCACTGAGTTTGGTGACTTCTTCTTTGTATCTGCTTGAACTTTCTGCAGAAGCTTTCAGGTCTTCCATCATTTGGGCGAGGCCCGAATAAGTATCTTCTGCCCGTTTGAGATGTTCGTTGGAAATCTGTAACTGCAGTTCATATACAGCATTCAGAGCGGATAGGTTTTTATTCAGTGTTTCGAGATTTTTATTATAGGATTTGCTTCCGTCTTCGATGTGAGTAAACGATTCTGCCAGTCTCTGATAGTTGGTCCCTGATTCATAAATAAGATTGGCTGTCTTATCATAAGATTCGGAAAGACGATTTACCGAGCTTTTTAGTTCTTCGGTGGAACTGACATAATTTTCAGTATGCTTATCGACGGTCTCAGCAGCTTTCACCATACTTTCGGAATATTTATTGGTCGCGACAGCAGCGCCTGAAATATCATTCAGTTTTTCTGCCGTTTCACTCAGTCTGTTAAGACCCTGTCCCAGTTTATTGAAGAGATCGGGTGTAATCTCTCCTTCCTCGAGCATTTTGTCAAACTTTTCCAGTGCAGTGCCGGAACCGCCATACCCTCTTCCACGTCTTTCTCCGGAAGGAAGCTCCAGCTCATCTTCGTCGGAAAGACCTGCCAGTTCGGGATATACCAGAGTCCAGTCCGGTTCTTCATGGGGAGGTTCGAAAGCTGAAAAGAAAAAAATGATTGCTTCGGTACTTAACCCTATGATAAGCATTAAACCGGCTCCGGGGTAGTGCTGAATTTTAAATAAAGCGCCTAAAATTACGACAGAAGCACCCCATCCGTATAACTTGGCCATAAAATTTTTCCAGCCACTGGTTTGAACTATTTCTCTTAATTTCATAATGAGTAATTATTTAATAAAAATTATAGTTTGCAGTTTATAAATTTGGTTCCTTTATTGTCCGGTCCCCATATAAGATCTGACATTTCTGAAACCGATAAACGATTTGGCGGAATCCTGGTATTCATAAGAGCGTGTACTTACCTGCAGATAAAAAGCAATGTCTTTCCAGGATCCTCCGCGGATAACTTTTCTTTTCATCACAGAGGATTCGTCAGGTCGGGCATTGTATTTATAATCCGGATTCATGTCATGGATGAACATGTAAGCGGATTCATCGTAAGCACTGCTGGTCCATTCGGCTACATTCCCGGCCATGTCGTATAATCCGAATTCATTGGGTTCATATGATCCAACCTTGTTGGTAACCAGGGCTCCGTCATCAATATAATTTCCCCGAAGGGGTTTGAAGTTAGCCAGGAAACATCCCTTATCGTTACGGGTATAAATGCCTCCCCAGGGATACATGGAGAGTTCCAGACCACCACGGGCGGCATATTCCCATTCTGTTTCCGTCGGCAACCTGTATTCCTGAACAAAATACCTTCCTTCACCAGCCAGAAAATCATTGAGGTATTTGGTGCGCCATATGCTGAATGCGTTGGCTTGTTTCCAGGTCACTCCTACAACAGGATAATCATAGAACGAGGGATGCCAGAAATACATATTTGTCCAGGGTTCATTATAGGAATAGGTAAAATCGCGTATCCACACCAGGGTATCGGGATAGCATGGTACCTGATCATGAAAGATAAAAGAAGAACGATCCTGGATGGGAACTTTTTCGCCTTTCTGATTAAACACTTCTCCGTGATAACTTTGGGTTTTATAATCCCAGCTATTGGAAGTTTTGGCTGCCTGCTTCAGGTCGATCCAAAAATAGGCATAAATCAATTTTCTGGGATCGATCTGCTTACGACCAAAAAAACGTTCATTTGGAGGATAATACATTTCTTCAACCACATTCTTGATATCCTCGTTCTTCATATCAATTTTTGTTTCCCAATCAATAACAGGAGGATCGTATTCATCTCCGTTTTCATCTACTTTGAAAAAGCCTTCGATTCCGGCTTCTCCCAGTTTATATCTGATGATGGAATCTCTCACATAGTTGATAAATTGCCTGTACTCACTATTAGTGATTTCGGTTTCATCCATCCAGAAAGCATCAACAGTAACCGTCTTGCTGGCCGAGTTCATAGCCCAGCTTATGTCCTGGTCACTGGGACCAATATTAAAACTTCCCTGGGGAATAAAAACCATGCCCAGTGGTTCCGGTTCAAAATATTTCCTTTTGGTTTGCACTCCTACCAGCTCTCCATTATAAGAGCTACCACAACCGCTTAGAATAAAAGCGATAACTAAACCAATAAAGACAATTTTTTTCATAACACAACTTTAATTGATACTGCAAGTAAAATAAAATTTCCCAAAAATCATAAAAAACGAATACTTTTATATCTTTTAGCCACATGATCAAAACTAATATTAAAACAATATTTTAGCATTAATTCATGAGTGCCGCCAGTATTTTTTCGAATATCTGAAGTTGGGAAGTCATATGAGTAACCTATTTTTAAACCATTGAACAATTGTAGTCCCGCCAATATTACTAATGCATCCCCTGTTCTGTAAGAAACGCCGGCCCATAATTTTTTATTGTATAACAGGTTTGTATTAATCGTTATCTGTGTAGCTTTCCCATCAGATTGCAGGAAAAAAGAAGGTAAAAGTTCAAAAACAGGATTAGACAATCTCAGGTCATATCCTCCGGTGATGTAATAATGCCGTGCCATAAAAGGAGTCCCCTTGTTAAATTTGAAATCGGGTTGGTTGATATGGGTAGAAGAGATGCCTACATAGAAATCTTCAGTACTGTAAAATAATCCCAGACCCATGTCAAAAGCCACAAAGCTTTCCTTATTTTCCGGTATCAGGGGGTCTCCGCTGACAGGAGTGTGATAGTCGCTAGAAGGAATTTTCCAGGTAGGATCAAGAGCTTTGTTAAAGAAACCTATGTTCAGTCCTATCCCAAGCGTTCCTTTTCCAAGATCCAGGCGGTAAGCATAAGTTCCCGCAATGCTAAGATTCTTTTCAAACCCCAGTAGATCATTGCCAATGAATAGACCTACGCCGCTGGATATCTTAAAGGGGTTCACGGCAGCATCTGCATAAAAAACGGTGGTGGTTGGAGCCCCTTCAAAGCCGACCCATTGCTGCCTGGCTGAGGCAGTGGCGCAGATACCGCCACTGTTGCCGGCATATCCCGGGTTATAAATCAGTTTATTGAACATAAACTGACTGTTTTGCGGGTCTTGTTGTCCAAGGATATTCATACAAACTCCGATAATGAGAATACTTATGCTAATAATTTTTTTCATCCACCTTGTAATCAACAAATTAATCTCAATTTTATTTTTTTAATTGATAGGATTTTAACCAAAAGTAAAATAAACAAAAATATTATAATTAGACAAATCTATCCACACTTCACTGTTAATAAGTTGACCATTAACAATGTTTACCTTTATACTTGATTTCAAAAAAAAAAGTTACCGGATTATAAAAAAAGTTTTCTACTGATAGAATGAGATTTATTAAACTTTGGGTAA
>Ga0190359_1002174_pt1 | contig 11830 bp, 8 predicted proteins | sample 48721823_MG_FD_161269 | JGI IMG/M metagenome (GOLD analysis project Ga0190359, IMG submission 161269) | Hydrothermal vent microbial mat bacterial communities from Southern Trench, Guaymas Basin, Mexico - 4872-18-2-3_MG | ecosystem: Environmental > Aquatic > Marine > Hydrothermal vents > Microbial...
CCCTCTTGTTCCCCATAGTTATTAAAACTCTCTATGCCTGAAGAATCAACTGCAAGGAGGATTTCTCCTTTGTCATCGTTGTCGATATCTGCGATAACAGGTGTTGAAATAAATTTAGATGTGTCTTGGGTCACAGTTACCGGGTATCCAGAGATAAGTCCCGCTTCTCTGGTAAAGGCATATAATTTATTTTCAACTTTTAATGCAAGATCCAGGAACCCGTCTCCGTCAATGTCTCCTATAGCCATATTACCTCCAGGAAGGCCTTCTATGTCTCTTTCTCTAATCTTACTTCCAGAAGCATTGTATATGAGAAATTTACCCCGAGATGAAGAAGTAATGATCTCCGGTTCCCCGCTGTTATTGATATCTGCGAGAGATAGTGAAAATTCAGTGGGGACCACATATTCTTCACCGAAGGTGTAAACCTCTCCATCCTCTGTTACTTCGAAAATTCTCCCATCCAAGGATTGATAGAATAATAAGCTTCCAAAAGAAGATGCGAGATTTCTGGCAGGAGCACCGGTATAGAATTTGAATTTATGTGAACCATCGAGTCGGAGCAAGTAATAATATCCATCTTCGGCACCTATACCAATGAATGTAGAATCTGGGAAGTTTAAAATTACAGGTGTGGAGTATATCTCTTCGGGAAGTGTATATGTTCCCACCCTATCAAGTAAACCATCAGTATCTGCGTCCTGGATTTTATATACGTGAATCTCTCTCATAGAGGTTGCAAATACCATTTCATCTATGCTATCCCCATCCACATCTCCGCAGGCTGGTGGGGAGTTAATTTTTCTATCTTTGAGTGTATCTGTATATAAGATTTGGGCAGAAGAGTCCAATACAGAAATAAGTACTATGGTGTCAAGCCGGAGTGTATCAAGCGTAAAGAGGTCTACACTATCAATCTCTATCTCTTGTAGAGTAATAATATTCTGACCGCTTATATCCGTTTCAACATAGCCCTTAACTGGCATATGGTAAATTTTGTAATTCAGGGTCGAATCCACAGTTTTTCTACCAATTGCCACAGGAAATTGGCCAAAACTTTCCTGCCTTGTAACCTTCAAAGTGATGGTTTCTCCAGGCTTTGAAATATCATAGATGCTTATGCCTGTTTGTGCCCCGCTATTGTCAGTTGAAGCGGGAGATGTAAATACAGAAAACACATTATTGTTACCATGGAAGAAGGGATCATAAGGGGAGCCAAACCATGTATAGGAGTATGGATAAGTTTCTGTCCATTTTTCAAAATCCTGAACATGGTCGGCTTCTTCAAGATCAATGGCCATGGGGCGAACTGCGTTTACTGCATTATAGGCGAAGTTTCTCCAGTAAATTTCATTATCAATGTGCCATATAAGAAGTCCACTTCCAGGCAAAAGATAATCATTTTCTCCTTTAAAGTCAACAACCACACCTTCTTTCCATTTACCTGTTACCTCTACTGTATCACCACATATAACTGTGTCATTTAATGGAGAATTAATGAGTTCATTCTGGAGGAGGAAATACTCATGGTAATTCACCGGAATTTTTATCATTCTGATTTTGGAATAAGGATCTTCAAGAAAATTAGCAGAAATATAATATACGTTTCTATTTTTTTGCAACACAAATGAATCCACAGGCACCTGCAAAGGGTGAATCTCTATATTTGTGATTTCATTAAATGCCTTAACTTCTTTTAAAATCCTTGAATCTATAAAACCTTCACCAAATTGATATTTTAAGAACCAGTCAATCCAAAGTCTTTCCCATGCATTTGGAAGGGGTGGAATCAAACCAGAGGGAATACCCTCTGCTTCAAGATATGGTCCTGTAGTCATAATACCCCAGGCCCCTACTCCTGCACCGTTGTACTCTGTGTCATAAAGGTCTGGCAACATGAATAAATTGTGGCCTGATTCATGGAATAGTGTGCCCTGAAGTTTTATTTCCATGCCGTCCTGAGACATGGTTTCAGGAAGGATACAGGCGTCGAAAACGGTGTCTCTTCCTTCGTTCAGGATCAGGAAACTATTACCAAGATAATATTTCAGAGCCCCCGCTGGAACAGTGACTGCAGCAAGGTCACAAGGAGTATCACCAAAATCAGTCTGCCAGGCACTTCCAGCATGGAAAATAATATACCGATCATATACTCCTTCAAGGTGATCCTTTACGCCATTGTTATCCAGGTCGTCAAAATCTATTGTTGAATCCTCATCTGCTGCTCTGAATGCATCTCTTAAGAGGGTTACAAGTCCCAGTTCCATATTATTCGGGTCCCCGTAATAACACATTCTATGCGGTAATTCATATGGAGGAAGTCCTGAATCAGGCTTTACCACCCATTCTATTCTCACTTTACCATAGGTTGCAACATAATAATATGATGCTAGTGCCTGCATCATGTTGTTGAAATACTGCCAGTCATGTGGAGGATCATAGTATGGATTATAGTAAGGTTCTCCATTGCAATCAAAGCCAAGGATGGGAGATTCACCATTATCATGTGTGACCATGGTGCCATCCCCAGTGGTCCGGGGATCATCTGGGTCTTCTTTGGTAAAATTGACTCTTAATGCCAGAATTCTATAAACTATTTGCTGCTTTCCATCCTTCAAAGTCTTTAGTCGTTCCACAGGGGGATAATTGGTATAACTGTAAAGGGCCTTAAAGGCTCTCATCTTTTTTTTGATTATGCGTTGTTTTTCCAAATATTTTTCAATATAAGGTATTTTTCTGTTTGGGAAACTATCTCTATCAAGTTTAACTATTCCAGAAGCAGAAATAAGTGTAATCAGTAACAAATTGATAAACATTACACCCTCCAGTTTTGTTTATAATTCTAAACGAGAAATTCAGCCAATTCAATGATTTTGAACGCGTTGAACAGCATAAGCTTAAGGTTTAAAATAGTTACATGGCAGAGTTTAAGCTAATTGCACCATTTGAGCCCAAGGGTGACCAGCCCAAGGCCATTGAACAATTAGTTGAAAATCTGAAAAAAGGAATTAAATATCAGGTTCTCCTGGGTGTTACAGGCTCAGGAAAAACTTTTACTATGGCTAATGTCATTGCCAGAATAGGTAAACCCACTCTTGTTATTTCACATAATAAAACCCTTGCTGCTCAGTTATATGGTGAACTTAAACAGTTTTTCCCTTACAATGCTGTGGAGTACTTTATCTCATATTATGATTATTATCAGCCTGAGGCATACATCCCTGAAACAGATACCTATATAGAGAAAGAAGCTACAATTAACGAAGATATTGAAAGATTAAGACTTAGAGCAACTTCTGCCCTATTAGAACGTGATGATGTAATAATTGTAGCATCGGTTTCAGCAATTTATGGTCTGGGAGACCCTGAAGAGGTGCGCAAGTTGTATCTCCTTCTTGAGGAAGGGCAAAAGGTCAAAAGAGACGAAGTCCTTGAAAGACTGGTGGAACTTCAATATACCCGTAATGATGTAGCCATTAAAAGAGGGAATTTCAGGGTAAGAGGAGATGTTGTTGATATAATTCCTGCATATGAAGAATATATTGTAAGGATTGAATTCTGGGGAAACACAATTGATTCCATTAAAATTGTTGATGCTCTTACAGGAAAGCTAATAGAGAAAAAAAGAAGAATCGCTATTTATCCTGCCGGTCACTGGGTTACAACAAGACCTAAGTTGGAAGAAGCAATTAAGAATATAAAAAAGGAGCTGGAAGAGAGACTGAGAGAACTTAAAGCCCAGGGTAAACTTCTGGAGGCCCAGAGGCTTGAAAGAAGAACTCGCTTTGACCTGGAAATGCTGCGTGAGGTTGGCTATTGCCCGGGTATTGAGAACTATTCCAGACATCTTTCTGGTAGAAAACCCGGGGAAAGACCCTCTTGTTTGATTGATTACTTTCCCCCTGAATTTTTAACTATTATAGATGAATCACATGTTACCATTCCACAGCTTATGGGCATGTACAATGGAGATAGATCACGTAAACTGACACTGGTGGAGCATGGCTTTAGACTTCCCAGTGCCCTTGATAATAGACCACTGAAATTTGAAGAGCTTGAAGAACTCTGGGATCAGGTTATATTTGTTTCAGCCACTCCAGGTCCCTATGAGCTTAAAAAATCACGGGGACTTGTTGTAGAACAGATAATAAGGCCAACAGGGCTTGTAGACCCCAAGCTCGTTGTAAAACCAACCCAAAATCAAATTGAGGATATAGTGGAAGAGATAAGAAAGAGAGTCGACCGCAATGAGCGTGTGCTCATCACTACTCTCACCAAGAGAATGGCCGAGGATCTGAGTGAATATCTATCAGGCCTTGGTTTTAGAGTGAGATATCTACATTCAGAGATAGATGCCATAGAGAGGGTAGAAATCTTACGTGCTTTGAGGTTAGGACATTTCGACGTTCTAGTAGGGGTTAACCTACTCAGAGAAGGGCTCGATTTACCCGAAGTATCTCTGGTGATTATAACAGATGCTGATAAAACCGGGTTTCTTCGTTCAGAAACAGCACTCATACAAACTGCAGGGAGGGCTGCCCGTAATGCCGCTGGTGAAGTTATCATGTATGCTGATATTGTAACGGAAGCTATGAAAAGAGCAATTGAAGAAACAGAAAGAAGAAGAAAGATCCAGATGGAGTATAACAAAAAGCATGGAATAGTTCCAAAGACAATTAAAAAATCAGCTGATCAAATACTTCTTTCCACAAAAATTGCGGATGAGAAGATTTTGAAAAAGGATGAGCTATCCATTAAAATGGAAATTGCAGAATTAAAAAGAAATCTCACCGAATATGAAGTGATCGAGGAACTGGAGAGACGCATGTATGTAGCTGCGAGTCTACTTGACTTTGAAAAGGCGGCGTTGTACAGAGATGCGATAAAAGAATTAAAAAGGAAGAAAAAGAGGAGAAGGAGAAATGTTAAAATTCCGAAGAAAAGATAGGGCTAGAAAAAGAAACACCCTGGAGGTTTCAATTGTTGGGGGTGGTTTTTCCTGGTATCAATTACCTTTTTCAGTTGAACTTGCACCAGGAAGTTTTATTTTTATTAAAGAAAGGAATAGCGAATATGAACTCTTGGTTAAGGTAAGAGGGGTGTCCTCCAAACCTGCCCAGAAGATACTGGATCGATACAGGATTGCTTCAAAGGAAGAGGTCATAAGAATAATGAAAAATATGACGAGGGGCTTTCTTTTTGAGAACAATATGCTGGACATTAAAATCGTCAAAGAAGAATTTGATATGAATGTGGGACTCATATCCTTTACCTACACTGCTGAGAAAAAATATACCATGGCCAAAATAGCCTCTCAGCTTTCGAAGATCCTTCATGTAAGGGTGGAGTTTAAGCAAATAGGAGCCAGAGATTATGCAAGAGTGGTCGGCGGACTTGGACTTTGCGGAAGGGAGTTATGTTGCAGGATTTTCCTTAAAGAGATCCCGCCGGTTACCTTGGATATGGCAAGAGAACAGTATCTTTTCGCTGCTCCTGAAAAATTATCAGGTATATGCGGTAGATTATTATGCTGTCTCAGATATGAGCTTGATTTTTATAGAGAGGCAAAGAGCAAATTACCCGATATTGGCAGTACAATTGAGACTGAGAAAGGGCCAGGTAAAGTTGTAGAAGTCAATGTAATCTCCGGACGTGTAAGGGTCCAGTATCCGGATGAAACAGAGGAGGTCATCAACTTTGGGACACCAAGAGAACATGACACATCAAAGAAGTTTTCTTAAAAAGGTATTAATTGTCCTGTGGGCTCTTTTCATTACAGGAGTTTTAATAATTTTAACATTTTTGGTACTGGATAATCTGATTTTACCTGCATATGTGCGTAAATACGAGATCACCGAAGTTCCATATGTTGTAGGTCTGGACTATCCACAGGCTTTGGATTCCCTTAAAGCCAGAAAATTACTTCCTGAAGTTTATGGCCAGGGAAGATTTGTTGTCAGGACAGAACCTGAGGCGGGTATGCTTGTTAAAGAGAATAGAATAGTGAGAGTTTATCTTGGTGATTCTTTGCCCCAATCAGAATATTAAAGTATAAAAAATAAATACATTACGGTTCCCGATATTAATGCCCCACTCAGATTGTCATCCATCCTCCATGGAGCAATTTCAGCCAAGGCAGCAGCTATTGTGCCTGCGATTATAATGTAAAAGGAGAACCTCACAAAGAGATGATATATGAATCCCGCAAGTAAAGAAAATGTTACATAAGCAAGGGTTCCCTCAAAAGTTTTTTTCAGGATTTTAATTCTTCCAAATTCCATACCAAAAAGTTTAGCGAACATATCTCCAAAAATGGGGAATAAAAGGGATGCGCAGGCAATTTCCCGGGGAAATAAGGCAAAACTCAGAAAAGCTGCAACCGTGAAATGGGTCATAGAAGAAAAAGTATGTTCTTCTTTGGTCTTAAATGCAAAATGGAGCGATTTCATAATCAGCTCATTGATGCCATGTCTCGAGAGTCTTACAAGATCAAGCATTAAAAAGAATAGGGCAACAGAGCCAGAAATAAGGAGAATAGTTTTTCGAGAAGTGAGAAAATAAATTATAATTAAAATTATAGCAAAGGGCCTTGCAAAGAATCGTGACCACTTTATTCTTTTAATTGTTTCTTCTTTTAGTCTTAACCCTTTTCTTTTAATATTATAAAAATTGACACCGAGAATATGTAAAGTAAAAATGGAAAAAATAAGACTTTCTGGACTTCCTTGGGCAAAATACACAGAAAAGAAAATTAAGACAGGAATGGTGGAAATTCCTATTATCTCTCCATTCTTTGTAATATAAAATACTACAAGAACCAGTATGGTCAGAATAATTAGAGCATCAAGGGGAAATACGCCCCTCTTTATGAAGGTAGCAAGAAAGTATAAAATTACCCCTATAGCTGTGGCGGCGCCCTGACCTCCCCTGAATTTCAGATAGAAGGGAAATATATGGCCCAGGACGGCGATGTAAGCAAAAAGGAAATTATAGGGATAAGGTATACCAATATAATAAGCCAGAAGAGCAACGATTAATCCTTTTGTTAGATCAAATAAAGCTGTTATTATAGCAGGAAAAAGACCGAGGACATGCAGAGTATTCAGGGTACCTGCATTATTATCTCCGTGTTCACGAATATCAATGCCCTTTATAATTTTACCCAAAAAATAGGATGGAGAAATTGAACCTATTAAATATCCCGAGACAAAAATTATGATATATTTCATAGTTTTAGTATAAAGAACGCCCTTGCTTCAATCAATTCAGCAAATTGCTTTATTGAAAATCTACACGAAAAACATTACGATAGCTCACATGGTTTTATTGTGTAAGTTCAAAAGGTAAATGATGTATTTTCTTGAGTATCCTTTGATGGTTTTTAGTATGAGAAAACAATACTACCCTTAGTTAATATTATTTTTGAGATATTATTTTTGGGAAATAGCGTATTTTTGTCTTTGAACGGGTTATAGTATATAATAACAAAAAGTATGGAGTACATCAGTTGAAAGGGGAGTATAAGTGGGACTCCATTTCAAATGAGGTTCTTTAGAGGCTTTTTTGACTTTGCAGGTGAGAACCGACATCCAGAAATTCGCAATTTCGCTACTTTATTGTTATCAGAAATCGGGAAATTATCCAGTTTCTTTGTAATATCAGGCAACCTTCAAGGCCAATCCTTGCTACATTTCATGCTCTTGCTATATTTTCTCGCCCTTCTAAATCGAGACAGTATGTTAAGTATGGGTGTATCGTATACAATATATCATTTTAATCTGGCTGCATGGCCCTCAGGATTGGGAACTTGCTGGATAGTGGATATAGATAGACCTGTAGTCAAGGAAAAACTTGGTATTCTAATTGAACATTATGTGGCTACTGTAACACCCCCTGTAGGGCCTGCGGAAATTCCCGAAACACCCAAAGAAAACCAGCTGAAGAGTTTTTAAGATTATTGAATAGCGTTTGAGAAACAGGGATGTGGAATACGCGGGGTAAAGTTATAATATCTTTTCTGGTTTTTTGTATTTCTCTGTTATCCATTGGATTGTTTGATCATTTGTATGATACAACAAAAATAGCATGTAAAAATTGCGTGTTTATCAAAAGAGGGAGATTTGAAGGTAAGGAATTGCAAATTCCGTTTTTCTTTGAGTCACCTGGCACAAACGTCTTTGAGTTTAACTTCGGAAAAGTAAAATGTGATACCCCTGCACTTTTTATCCCTCTCATTGATGGGAACTATCTGGCAGTTTATCTAAATGGGCATCTTGTTGGTGCTTCTGGTAATCCAATAAGCAGTAATTCTTTAAGGTGGAACAAGCCAGAGCTTTTTATTATCCCTAAAAGCCTTTTTAATGAAGATATTAACGAGCTTAAGATATTACTAAAGACAGAAAATACGACTGGAATATTCTCGCCTTTATATTTGGGCGATTTAAAGTGTGTAAGAACCCGGTATATCTTGCTGAGTTTCTTAAATCTAATGCTGAACCAGTTCTATATTGTAACCCTTTTGGTGTTTGGATTTTTCATGATCTTATTACCATTTTTAATTGATTTGAGACGACACAGGGCAATAATTGGACTTTCTTTGATTCTATTCGCTATCTATTTGATCGATTATACATATGTTCCCTTCCTTCCACTTCCTTATGCTATCTACAAGAAAATTGTGTTAAGCAGTCTATACATATCTCTTGCGTTATATGCTCTTGGTTTCGCTTACGAATTTGAGTTTAGAGACTTTCATCTAAAAATAGCGTTCTTATTACTCATAGCTAACATCATCTTATCCTTTATCCTTTTCAGCGTTCCTAATAACAGTGTCGTAGTAAGGAGAACCTATCTTAAAACGAACATAACAATCTATCTATGTATGATATTCATGGTTTCTATTTTTATGAGGAAGGTCTTACAGTCTGGTAAAACTGAAAAAATTCTTATTGTTAATTTAAATGCAATTGTCTTCCTTTTACCTTATGTTTTCGTAGATGTTTATGTTTTGGTACGTAATCTTCCAAAACCAGTATTTACTCAATATGCCTTACCCATTTTAGTGTTTACTAATACATTATATATAGTCAATGATTTTGTCACTCTTTACCGCAGGCTTATTTTAGAAAAAAGGAGAGCCAAATTCCTCGAAATGGAATCAATGAGAGACCCACTAACAGGTGCACTAAATAGGAGATTTATAAATAAAATAAGTGAGATTATTCCGGAGCTTTACAGTGTATCGATCATAGATGTGGACGGGTTTAAAGAATTTAATGATCGTTTTGGCCATATGCTCGGAGATTGTATACTTAAAAAGTTAACTGCTACTTTCAAAAGTATGCTGAGGAGGGACGACTATGTTGTGCGTTACGGAGGTGACGAGTTTCTTATTTTGCTTTACAAGACTTCAGGAAAAGAGGCAGAAAAGATTTTAGAAAAAATTAAAAATAAGGTTAGAGAGGATAAGGTAAAGTGTGATAATCAGGAATTCTCTGTATCTTTTTCTTATGGCATCGCATCAATGGGTGAGGCTAATACCTTTGAAGATCTGCTCAGGCTTGCTGATTCGAGGCTTTATGAAGCGAAAAGTTTAAAACCCGGAATTTAATATCCTACCATAAAGGAGGCAATACTCCCTTTCGGTAAGATTATTTTTGAGGAATAGCGCAGCCTTTAAATAATGTATGCCATGCTTTAATATATTTAGTGCTATGAAAGAAGAACGTTTATTTAACACTCTTATAAAATTTTTTAGTGTGTTGATTTTATTGTGGGCTATAACCATGATATTCAATTTTATTTTCGCCCTTGCTCTGGCAACTCAGTCAGACATTTCTCAACTTTTACCACATATTCTTCTTGTCTCTGTTCCTGTGATTTTTTCTGTTGTCACGGCCTATCTTGTACTTAAAGGTTCACCATATGCCCGGAAATTTTCACTTTATCTGGCAATAAGCTATTTACTTTTTGCTGGGGCTTCCATTGTTTCAAAGTCAGATATCAAATTTCAGGAGAGGTACGAAACTATTACCGTAGCCAGGTACAAAAATTTGCCTGAAACTCAGGCTGCCGGAAAATCAAACCCGGAGAAATTAATAAAAGATAGAATAAATATATTTAAAAAAAGAAGAATCCAGGGGTTTGTTTTTATGATTCTTTTCTTTTCCTTTTTTGCCATGACTTTGAATAAAAGGATTTTTCGTACTGGCTCTACTCTTCCGAAAGTAGAACAGAAAGGAAAGTCAGGAAGCAATAATTCCAGTGTGAAAGAAGTTCAATGAAATATGTGAAGGCCGGTTTACTGTTTTAAGCTAACTGCATGTATAACCATTTATTGCCAAAAAGCTCATAACAATTTATAATTTCTTTATGTTAATTCCTATAATAGATTGGATAGAAAGGAATCTTCATATCTCTTCTTCCATCCAATTGCGTGTATTGCTTTCCATTCTGCTTGTGATTTTCCTGTATGTGTTTAGAATTATTGTCATACGAATAGTTTATAAAAAAACTGAAGACATCAAGCTCAGGTATCGATGGAGAAAGCTAACTTCATATCTTGCATTCTTTATTGGTGCTATAGTACTTTTTAGGATTTGGGTTGGGGGAATCAAAAATATTGCTACTTTTCTGGGCCTTCTTTCAGCTGGTGTAGCAGTAGCCCTTCGCGATCCTATTTCTAACATAGCAGGCTGGCTTTTTATACTGTGGCGGAAACCCTTTGATGTGGGTGATAGGATTCAGATAGGTGACCATAGAGGAGATGTGATAGATATCCGTGTATTTCAGTTTACACTTATGGAGATAGGTAATTGGGTCCCTGCAGAGCAGAGCACTGGTAGAATATTACATATTCCAAACTCCAGAGTTTTTACGAAAGAGATTGCAAATTATGACAGAGGCTTTAAATATATCTGGAATGAGATCCCGGTGATTGTTACTTTTGAGAGCAATTGGAAAAAAGCAAAAGAGATACTTCTGGAGATTGCGAGAAGACATGCAGAGCACCTAACAAGGGATGCAGAGGAAAAGTTAAGGAAAGCGGCAAGGAAATATATGATTTTTTATACGGTATTGACTCCAACGGTTTATACCAGTGTTGTGGATAATGGTATTATGCTAAGTATAAGATATCTTACTCTTCCGAGAAAAAGGAGAAACACAGAGCAGGCTATTTGGGAAGAGATACTTGAAGCCTTCCATAAAGAAGATGATATAGATTTTGCATATCCCACTCAGAGAATGTTCCTTAATTATATAGAGGGTAAGATAAAAAAGGAGAATAGAGAATGAAGCCTTTTATCCAGTATATTGTTTTTGTGGGGATAGTTTTGTTCACCACGATTATTTCTTTTGTTGTCAAAAGAATTTTATTAGTACGTCTGGAACATCTTGCAAAGAAAACAACTGTAAGTGCTGACGACATTATAATAAGGGCATTAAAAGGTGTTATACTCCTTTGGGGGATTCTCATAGGTATCCTGATAGCCCTTCAGGTGATCACAATCCCTGAGAATATCAGGGATACCCTGCTGAAAATAACAACGGTTGCAATTTTATCTTCAGTGACCATCTTTTTTGCCAACGTACTGGGAGAATTTGTAGTCTCCTATACTGCAAAATATTCTGAGACTCTTCCTTCTACATCGATTTTTAGAAATATTACCAGACTGGTTATTTTGATTATTGGCTTTCTAATTATACTTCAGAGAATTGGCATTTCAATTTCTCCATTATTAACAGCTTTAGGTGTTGGTGGTCTTGCTGTAGCTCTTGCTTTGCAGGATACTCTTTCTAATCTCTTTGCAGGCATCCATATTCTGGTTTC
>Ga0190359_1002175_pt1 | contig 11830 bp, 9 predicted proteins | sample 48721823_MG_FD_161269 | JGI IMG/M metagenome (GOLD analysis project Ga0190359, IMG submission 161269) | Hydrothermal vent microbial mat bacterial communities from Southern Trench, Guaymas Basin, Mexico - 4872-18-2-3_MG | ecosystem: Environmental > Aquatic > Marine > Hydrothermal vents > Microbial...
ATTAAAATTTCCCCTTCTGTGGGGGTAATGAATCTTAAAATTAAATTAAACAGCGTAGATTTTCCTGAACCGCTTGTTCCAATTATTACGTATTTTTTGCCATATTGAATGGTAAAATTGATGTTTTTGAGAGCGGCATTCTGGCTGCCCGGATAGGTAAATGAAACCTGATTAAACGTAATGTGGATAAATGATTTTGGCACTTCTTTAATTTGAGCTGTGACTGTAGGTCTGGATGGAAAGTTAAAAATTTCAAATATTCGTTGAGCGGCTTCAAAACCTTCCATGCCAGCGTGAAAACTGGCGCCCAGTTGTCGCATGGGCTGGTAAAATTCAGGTGCTAATATGAGAATAAAAAGCGCCTGTGAAAAGGGGAGCTTAGCGTAAAGTAAACGCAGACCAATTTCTACGGCAATTACTGCAGTACTGATGGTGGCGGCCATTTCCAGTACCAGGGCCGATAAAAAGGCAATCCGCAAAACGGAAATGGCGGTCTGACGAAATTGTTCGCTTAACGTTTTAATTCTGGTCAACTGCGAATGGCTCCGGTTTAAAATTTTTAGTGTGGTCAAGCCTTCGATCATATCTAACAAATAGGCGCTTAAAAAGGAAAGTGTTTTCCACTGGCGTTGAGTGGCGCGTTTGGCCAGGCCGCCGATTAAAATCATAAAAATTGGGATGATAGGTGCCGTAAACAGAAATACAGTGCCCGACAACAGATCAATCGGAAAAACAAAAATCAGGATCAGCAAAGGGATTGCTGCTGCATTAAAAAGCTGGGGCAGGTAGGAACGAAAGTAGGCGTCCAATGCTTCAATACCCTGCTGTAAAGTGTTGGTTAGTTCGCCGCGCTTCTCAAGGCTTAGATAAACAGGGCTTGTCTTGTGCAGATGATTGACTAAGCGATTGCGTAAATCAAATCGGATGCGGGAACTAAGCTGAATGGCGAAATGGTTGCTGACCCATTGACTCAAAAAACGTCCTAATACCAACAACACAAACAGGAAGACAGCAGGCAAAAGACTTTCTAATGTTTGTTTTTTTAAAAAGCTTAAATCAATAATCCTACTTAAGTAATGGGCCTGAAAAATAATGGCTATGGCAGTAAGTAGAGCAAAAAAAATGGTTAGAAAAAAAGTTCCTTTTAAATCTTTAATTAATTTAAATAGTCGGCTGTCTAAATTCATAATATTATTTCTTTATTAAATGCATTATTAAAAAGGTAGTGAATTTTTTTAAAAGAAAAAAGGCTGCGGTGAATCCGCAGCCTGATTCTTGACTTAGTAGGTGAGCTTTGATTTACTTGAAACTCGTTGCCGGAAAATGTAATAAGTCCAGGCCTGATAGGCCAGTACAATCGGCACAAAAATCAAAGCTACAATGCTCATGATTTTTAAAGTGTAAGGCGAAGAAGAGGCATTGTAAATGGTTAAGCTCCACTCTGCGTTTAAGGAAGACGGCAGAACGTTGGGAAACATGGACATGAAAATAGTGACTGTCGTGAAAACAATGGTCAAGCCATTCATAACAAAAGCCCAGCCCATTTTGCCGTTTTTGATAAAAACAAAAGTGAAAATTAAGGCTAAAATAGTAAAAATTGGTACAATACCCGGATTTAATCCTAATTTAAAAAACAGATCTGTTTTTAAATAACCAAAGATTATGAACAAAACGAAAATGATGGCTGTGGGAATCCAGAGTTTAGCAGATAAAGCGTTGGCTTTTTCTTCTATTTCGCCTTCAGTTTTTAGCGCCAGGAAGAGAGCCCCATGAAGTAAAAAGATGAAAAGTGTACCTATACCGCCGAGCAGGGCAAATGGATTAAGCAGGTTAAAAAAGCCCCCAACGTAGTTCATGTTTTGATCAATCGGCACACCAACCCAAATATTGGTCATGGCCACACCCCACAAAAGAGCTGGAATAAAACTACCGATGGCCAGCATCCAATCCCAGAAATTACGCCACTTGGGATTTTCATCTTTGCTGCGGAATTCGAAGGCCACGCCGCGAACAATGAGCCCCAGCAACATTAAAATCAAGGCCAGATAAAATCCGCTAAACAAAGTGGCATACCAGTTGGGGAATGCTGCAAACATGGCTCCGCCTGCAGTTAACAACCACACTTCGTTACCATCCCAAAAGGTACCGACTGAATTAATAATGACTCGACGTTCTTCATCGCTTTTTCCTAAAAAGGGAACCAGCATTCCCACCCCATAATCAAATCCTTCTAAAAAGAAGTATCCAATGAAGAGGACGGCAATCAAAATGAACCATAATGTATTTAAAAATTCCATAACTTACCTCCTCTCAAATTAATGTAATTGATCTGCAGCCCTTGTTCCGGCTACAGCGTATTTTTTTAACAGATAAACGTCAACAACCATTAATGCACCATAAATTAAAGTAAATACAATCAGTGAAAAGGCGACTTCCCCTGCGCTGACAACCATGGAAGGTGTCACTGCATCTTCTGTTTTAAGCAGGCCAAAAACGATCCAGGGCTGGCGACCAACCTCAGTTAAAATCCAGCCGGCTGAATTGGCAATAAAAGGTAAGGCCATACTCCAGAGCATTACCTTCCTAACCCAAGGTTTGAAGTCAAAATTATTTTTTGAAACCTTAATTAAGAGGAACAAAACAAGTAAAAACATGAGGATACCTGCACCGACCATAGCCCTGAAACTCCAGTAATTGATAACCATCGGAGGAATGTAATCTCCTGGTCCGTACTTTGCTTCGTACATTTTCTGCAATTCATTGACGCCCTTCACTTCACCTTCCAGCGCATTGTAAGCCAGCAAAGAAAGCAAATATGGAATACGGATGGAGAAAACCTCTTTTTTACCTGACAGATCGCCAATAGTTAGAACAGATAAGCCAGCCGGGTTTTCTGTTTCCCACAAGGCTTCAGCAGCAGCAGCTTTCATAGGTTGCACTTTTAACATATGCTGCATCTGCGAATGTCCTAACAAAATAACCAACACAATGCCAATAAAGCCATAAACAGTTGCGTATTTAAGTGATAATTGGTAAGCCTCCCAATCTTCGCTTTTTTTGAAAATGTGAAAAATGCTGATTCCGATGACAAAAAAGGCGCCGGTTACGATGCCGCCGGTCAAAACATGTGGAAACTGAACCCAGACATTTGGATTGAAGACTAAATCAGCAAAATTGGTCATTTGAGCACGAATGACATTTCCGGCTTCGTCGGTAATGAGTTTGTAACCTTGCGGTTGCTGCATGAATGAATTAGCGATCAAAATCCACAAGGCTGAAAGATTGGAACCAATGGCCACCAGCCAGATGGCTGTTGCATGCAACTTTTTAGAAATGCGATCCCAGCCAAAAATCCAGATACCTAAGAAGGTGGATTCTAAGAAAAAGGCTAAAAGAGCTTCAATGGCCAGGGGCGCACCGAAAATATCGCCAACAAAACGGGAATATTCCGACCAGTTCAGACCAAACTGGAATTCCTGCACAATTCCGGTTACCACCCCCATGGCAAAGTTAATTACGAAAAGTGTTCCCCAGAATTTGGTCATGCGTCTGTAAACTTCTTTGCCCGTTCGCACATACATCGTTTCAATGATGGCCAAAAAGATGGACAGACCAAGCGTCAGAGGAACAAAGAAAAAATGGTACACAGTGGTGATAGCAAATTGCCATCGGGCTAATGCTAAGGCACTCATAGCAACCTCCTCGTTAGCAATTAAAGGATGTCAAGGTCTCTAATTCATGATCGTAAATAACCAATTCACTGATCATCTTCTCTTTCATTTTTTGTACAAACAAGTCTTGCAGTTCTCCAAAAAATAAATGGATTTTGCAAAAACCAATGATGGGGCAAATAGTTGGATTTCTTAAACATTCATTGACAACGGAATCAAATCCCATGGCTTCTAAAATATCAAAAACCGAAAGCTGTTTGGCATCTGGTTTTAAGAATATCCCTCCGGTACGTCCCTGCACGGTATCGATAATATCAGCTTTACGCAATTGAAAAATAATTTTATTGGCAAAGGGTTTTGATATTTGCAGCAATCGTGCAATTCTTGAAATGGGAATGGGATTTCCTGCCTGTTGGCCGGCAAGATAGGCACAGATTCTTACGGCATAATCGTATTCGCGCTTAATGAGTGTGCTGATTTTCATACCAATTATTCAAACTCTCTTTTTTTAAACATTACTGCAACGGTAAAATTTAAATAATGAATTTTTTGTGAGCAAATCTTTTTTCATTATATTTTGGGAAACATTGACGGAACAATTTCGTCTTTTAAATAAATAACATGGAGAATTTGATATGATTAAAAAAGTAATCATATTATTAGGTTTAATTGTTCTAATTAGCTGTACGGCCAAGATCAACGAAAGTATTGTAATTGAAGCAAATAGTAAGCTTAGTAAAGATTTAAATACGGTTAACGGCAACATTGTAATCGGCGAAAATTGCACAATTGATGGTGATCTACGTTCGATTAACGGAAGGATTGAAATCGGGGAGAATAGTGAGGTCGAGAAAGTTCAAACCATAAACGGACAGGTGGTACTTGCTGAAGGGGCTAAGGTAAACGAAAGTATTCAGGTGATTAATGGTTCAATTAAAATTAAAAGCAGGGCTGTGGTCCAGCAGAATGTGAGTGTTGTTAATGGGGCTATTCGTATTTTTAATGCCACAGTTGCAGGAGATTTAAAAACGACCAATGGCGATATCTTCCTTGAAGATACTGCCCGGGTTCTGGGTAATATTTTGGTAGAAGGAAAAAGCGGAGATGGCGATAAACGTAGAGTTGAAATTTTTATCAGAAATGGTTCCAGAGTAAAAGGCAATATTGATAATCAGGGAAAGAATGCCCAGGTGCTGGTTTATTTAGATAAGAATTCCAGAGTGGAAGGTGATGTTATTAAAGCAGAATTGATTTACGAAAAATAATCGATCAGATCACAAAATTTTTCAACCTGAAAAAAGCGTGCTTCCACTGGTTCAATCTCTTCGTAATCCAGTTTCCATGTGTCGGCGTAAGGGATGTAAATGGCGTACATGCCAACACGCAACGCAGGATTAATATCGGATTTCGGACTGTTACCCACCATGCAGGTTTCTTCTGCTCGCCAATTATTTTGCAGTAAGATTTGTTTGTAAACTTCATCTTCCTTTTCCGGAACAATAAAATAGCCATTTACAATTTTGTCAATACCTGCATTGATGATTTTTTGTTCCTGTTCTTTAAAATCGCCTTTGGTTAAAACATAAAGTTGGTAATCTTTTTTTAACTGAGTTAAGGTCTCAATAACACCGTCAAAAAGTTTGGGTTCTCGGGGGTGCTTTTCAAAACGTTCAACAATTTTTTTTAAATCGCCATAATTGATTAAATGCTGGTAACGTTCGTAGAGAACTTCTAAAATGTAGACGAAATTGTGGCTGCCATAGCCGCGTTCTTTTACCACCCACAGTTCCAGTTCATCAAACTCTTTTTGGAGCGCTTTTCGATCCAAACCTTTCGCTACTAATAAATCGAGAAAGTCATTGGTTGCCCTTATATAGTAAATATTGTTTTCCCAGAGCGTGTCGTCGGCGTCAAATAGAATTTGTTTGATAAACGTTAGTTTCAAATTAAGCCCCTCTTTTTAAATTTTAGTGATAACAACGTTCACAATAGAGAAATTTTGAATTTTGAGTGTTGAATTTTGAATTTTTTTCTTCTTAATTAATGATATAAGTTAATTAAGTTAAAGGGCAGCGACGTAGTCGCTATGCTCCTTTAGCCTTCAACCAAGCAGCTGATCAATTTAAAAAAGAAAGAGCCTCAGCTTTCAAGAAGCTTAAAGGCTCAATGAATTTTAAAAGGCGTCTTACCAATTTAGTTAGCGAGAAAAATACTTATTAACCCGGAGGCCACATTAAACGACGTCCGCTGAGTAAATGGACGTGTACATGAAAGATACTCTGTCCGCTGTCTTTTCCTTCATTGACTACCAGACGGAAGCCTTTCTCTTCCAGATGCATTTTTTTGGCCACCTGGCGTGCTACCTGGAACATTTTACAAAGCAAAAAGCTGTCTTCATCAGTAAACGAAGAGACATTGGGAATGTGTTTTTTGGGCACAATTAACAAGTGAACCGGCGCCTGGGGATTGATGTCCCAAAAAACAGCCACCTCATCGTCTTCGTACTCCATTTTACTGGGTAGCTTCCTCTCCAGAACCTGACAAAATACACAATCTTCTAATGACAAGGTGCACCTCCTGTATTTTATTGAATATATTGTTGAACAAAAGCAAGGGCGCTAAGCGCCGCGGTTTCTGTTCTTAACCGATGTGAACCTAAGGAAATTCCCTGAAAATTCTGGTCAAGCATGTCTGCAACTTCTTCCTTGCTAAAGCCCCCCTCCGGACCAATGGCAATCAGCCATTCATTTGACTGGCTATTTTTAACAACCTGCTTTATTGCCGGAAAGGTCTGGTCAATGGCTGTCAGTTTGAATTGGAACGGCTCGGAAAACTTTAAAAATTCTGCAAACGATTTTAAAATTGTTACTCTAGGCAAATAAAAGTGCAGACTTTGTTTTAAGGCCTGACGGACTACCTTGATTAAGCGGTTTTGATTGGCGCTGTGGTAATTGGCGTAGCGACTTTTAAAAAAGACAAAATGCGTCACACCTAATTCTGTACCTTTTTCCAGGATGAAGTCCAGCCGGTTTTGTTTGATAAATCCACAGGCCAGAGTAATTTGTGCTGTAGGCAATGGTATTTTAATTTTTTGTTCAATTTGCACGACCAGCCTGGGGGTGGTTTGACTAATGGTGCCAATTAAGTGATGACCATTGCCATCGGTTAAATTAACCAGATCTCCCGTTTTTTTTCGTAAAGTTTGTACCATATGTCTGCGTTCAAAATCGTCTAAGACCGCGGTTTGTCCGTTCACTCCCTCAGGATTTACATAAAAAAGTTCCATATTCAAATTTGAGAAAATAATAATTTAAATGCAAACAACAATGTTCACAAACTGTTCTTGTCCTCAGCAAAAGGCGCTGGTTTATTATGAAGATGTGGATATCTTTGTTTTAATTCCAGCCATTGTTTACGTGTTTCTTCCATGAACAATAGTGCCTGCGGCGAGTGGGGATTACGTACCTTATGTGTTAGCCTGCTTCGGAATTTAAGCAGTTCCGAAACTGATTGTCGGGTTGTTTTGGTAAAAAACATTTTTTGAAATTTTTTCCAGATGTAATCAACAGCCAGCTGGTTGGGATGGGTTAAATTGGCTTCGTAAAAGCGGTAATCCCGCAAATCATCTAAAACAATTTCATAAGCGGGAAAATAAAAATGGTCTTTTGTTTGAGTTAAAATTTGATGTGTGGCCAGAATTAAGGTTGCCTTGCTTTTTTGATTTTCAATGAAACCATCACGAAAATGCCGTACCGGACTGATGGTGAGAATGATTTTCAATTCCAGATTAAATTTTTTTAAAAGACCGACCGTTTGTTGCCATTTGTAAGTGATTTCTTCTACAGTCAGTAATTTACGATGGAAATGCGCTTCTGGCAGTTTGTGACAATTTGCCACCACGGATTTTAACTGCCTGTGCAGGTACACGTAAGCTGTTCCAAAGGTTACGATCAGCCAGTCCGCTTGCTTTAAGAACTGGTGCGCCGCCTGTATTTGATGGTTGATTTTTTGCAGGCAGATTTCCGGATTGTGGTGTGAAAAGGTGCTGTGGTGCCAGAAACTGTGCCATTCACCCTGATGAAGAATGAGGTCTTCTTTGGTAAAGGATTTTTGACTTAAAATGAGTTGCAGAGCTGTTGCAATGGAAAACGGATTGTAGAGGACGCCGAAGGGGTTTTCCAGCAAATTAAAAAACGACTGCCGGAGATAAGTGGAAATGTTTTCGGCAAAGCAGGAACCGATGGTTAAAATGGAATGGTCAATGGCGATTTGCTTTTTTGCCGGGCTGACTTCAAGCTCTGTTCTGAATTTCATAACTATTTCCCCAAAAGAATAGCAGAGGAGAAAGGCTCCATCATGAATTTGGTTTGATTGGCCAGGCGAGGAGCCTTTTGTTCGCTGTAAATATCATCAGGCGGTGTTTCGGCCGTGTTTACAAAGAGATGCCATTTTTTATTTGATTTAATCGCCGGTAATTCAAACGTCTGGTTATGAGGACTGGCATTAAACATGATGAAGACATCCGGCTCGTTTTTTGCCGGAAGCCCCAGGTAAAGCGCGCTCAGCCATTTTACCTGTGGATTGTTCCAATCTACCTTAAATGGTTTCAGGCCATGCCAGCTAACTTCAGGCAGGCCGTCAATGGTCTTGATCTCAAACCGTTGTCGGCGAAACATGTCGTATTTTTTGCGAAAATGGATCAATGTTTTTGTAAAACGGTGTAAGTCTTCATTTTGTTTTAACAAGTCCCAGTTCAGCCAGCTGATTTCATTGTCGTGGCAGTAGGCGTTGTTGTTGCCGTTCTGCGTTCGGCCGAATTCATCACCGGCCAGCAACATGGGCACGCCCTGAGAAAGCAACAAAGCGGTTAAAAAATTACGTTTTTGTTTATTACGCAATTTGATGATTTGCGGATCGCTGGAAGGTCCCTCAATACCACAGTTCCAGCTAAAATTCTCATCTGCGCCGTCTTGATTGTTCTCTCCGTTTTCCCAGTTGTGTTTCTGATTGTAAGAGACCAAATCCTGTAGTGTAAACCCGTCGTGACAGGTAACGAAATTGACGCTGTGGTAAGGTTCGCGTCCGTCGTCCTGGTACAGGTCGGCGCTGCCGAACAGACGTGTGGCAAAGGCGCCAACCATTCCCCGATCTCCGCGGATGAAACGGCGTACATCATCGCGGTAACGGCCGTTCCACTCCATCCAGCGTTGAAAGTGGGGGAAATCACCTACCTGGTACAAGCCGCCGGCATCCCAGGCTTCGGCAATCAGTTTGGTTTTGGCCAGAATCGGGTCTTCGGCAATGCGTTCAATTAACGGCGGATTGGAGAGGATTTCACCGTTTCTGCCGCGCCCTAAAATGGATGCCAGGTCAAAGCGGAAACCATCCACGTGCATTTCCATCACCCAGTAACGTAAACTGTCCAGAATCATGTCGCGCACCACTGGATGGTTACAGTTCAACGTATTGCCACAACCGGAAAAATTCAGATAGTTACCGGTCTTTTCGTCGATCATGTAATAAACTTTGTTGTCAAAGCCTTTAAAGTGGTAAACGGGACCGTTTTTTCCGCCTTCGCCGGTGTGATTAAAAACCATGTCCAGAATGACTTCAATGCCAGCCTGATGAAAGGCTTTGATCATTTCACGAAATTCGTTAACGATTTGATTTTCGTTTGCATTGTGAGCGGCGTAGGCCGCTTTAGGGGCAAAAAAAGAAATGGGATTGTACCCCCAAAAGTCCATCAGTTTTTTACCGTTTTTGGGATTTACATGATCATTGGCTGTTTCGTCAAAATCGGTAACGGGCATCAACTCCACTGCGGTAATGCCCAGATCTTCTAAATAGGGAATTTTTTCCGTGATGCCCAAAAAAGTACCCTGATTTTTAACCCCGGATGAGGGATGAATGGTGTAGCCTCTGACGTGTAATTCGTAGATGATGGTGTCCTGTAATGGATGATTTAAAGGCGCGTCCTGTCCCCAGTCAAAGTGATTTTGGGGAATGGTGGAAATGCGAAAGGTGTGCCTTTGCCCGTCGCGTTCAATGGTAAACGGCTTTCCCCAGATCTGCCCGCCGCAAGTGGTATGGGCATAGGGGTCTAACAAAACAATGCGCTCGTCCACCGGATTGTGCTCGCTGCTGCCACGAACGCGGAAGCCGTATTTAATGCCGTGATCCAGCCCGCGGATGAAGGCATGCCACACATGGCCGGTTCGGTTATAGCTGGTATCTAATGGAAATTCAATAATCGGCTCTTCAACGCAGGCTTCGTACAAAACCAGCCAGACCGATTGTGCGTAGGGAGAATAAACGGCAAAGTTAATTCCACCGCGCACAATGCTGGCGCCAAAAGGGAAGGGGCGTCCCCGTGTGATCTCAAAATTGTCTTTAATTAATGAGAGAAAATCGCGTTTCTCTTTATTATCTTTTTTCATTGCTGATTGCCTTTGCTGTAAAAATTTAAATATAGATTAAAATTGACAAAGGTGAAAGTAAAATTTTGGGCAGGGGGCAATTCTCACTGAAATTTGTCTGAAAACTGTGTTATGTAACAAGTAACAAGTGACGCGTAACGCGTGACGAGTGACAAAGTTGAAAAAACGACAGCTTGCTTTCCATTAACCAAGTCCACTTTAATTTTTATTTTTCAGGAATATTCTTTAACTTACTGCCTTTGTCAGAACAAGATTTGAGGAGTTGTAAAATGAAAGAAGTTATCGAGAACTTAGAACCTAAATTAGTCTGGAAAAATTTTTACGCGATCAGTCAGATTCCGCGCTGCTCCAAGCACGAAGAAAAGATTCGTGAATATTTAATTAATTTTGCCAAAGAACGTGGTTATTCCTACAAAGTCGATGAAGTCGGTAATCTAGTTATTAAAAAAACGGCTACGCCGGGGATGGAAAATCGACCTGGTTGCGTGATTCAGGGACACATGGACATGGTTTGCGAGAAGAATAAAGACACTCAGCACGATTTTTCCAAAGATCCGATCAAATTGAAAGTGGAAGACGGTTGGGTAACAGCAGAGGGAACGACCTTAGGTGCAGATAATGGCATAGCCATTGCCATGGCTATGGCCTTGATGGAAGATGAAAACGTTCAACATCCGCCGCTGGAATTTTTGTTTACAGTGGATGAAGAGACTGGTTTGACCGGGGCCACGGCTTTAAAAAGTGATTTTGTAGAAGGTAAGTATTTATTAAACATCGACTCTGAAGAAGAGACCACGCTGTTTATCGGTTGTGCCGGCGGGCAGAACACGATTTTAAGTAAATCCATTGACTGGGTAGAACCACATTCCGATTACACCACACTTTTATTAAAAGTGGGCGGCCTGCGTGGCGGGCATTCCGGCTTGAATATTGATCAGGGATTAGGCAACGCCATCAAGCTTTTGGCTCGCGTACTCTACAATCTTGATGGTGTTTGTCATTACCATCTGGCCGAAGTGAGCGGTGGAAGCGCTCACAACGCCATCCCCAGAGAAGCCGAAGCGGTGATTGATGTTCCTGCAGACAAGGTAAATGCAGTTAAGGACCTTGCTAAAAAATTTGAAACTATTTTTAAAGATGAATTAAAGTTTATTGACAAAGATGTTGTGGTAAAAGTTGAAAACCATGAACGTATTAGCAAGGTGTTCAGCACGCCGTTTAAGGATAAAATGGTAAGGTTGTTGTATTCCATTCCGCACGGCGTAATGGCCATGAGCCATGCCATCGAAGGCCTGGTTGAAACTTCAACCAACGTGGCTACCGTTTCTACCAGTGAAAACGAGGTAGAACTATTGACATCACAACGTTCTTCCATTGCGTCTTCGATTACCGACATTTCGGATCGCGTTAAAGCGCTGGGTGAATTAGCTGAGTTTAATGTGGAGCAGAAGGATGGCTACCCTGCCTGGCAGCCAAATCCGGATTCAAAGTTGTTGCAGGTTTGTAAATCCATTTACACCGAAAAATTCGGCAAGGAGCCGGAAGTAACGGCTATTCACGCCGGTCTGGAGTGCGGTATTATCGGAGAAAAATATGAAGGTATGGATATGATCTCCTTCGGACCGGATATTATGGGCGCACATTCACCGGACGAAAAAATTCGCATTGAATCGGTTCAACATGTGTGGGAATATCTTCTGGAAATTCTGAAAAAGATTAATT
>Ga0190359_1002176_pt1 | contig 11827 bp, 4 predicted proteins | sample 48721823_MG_FD_161269 | JGI IMG/M metagenome (GOLD analysis project Ga0190359, IMG submission 161269) | Hydrothermal vent microbial mat bacterial communities from Southern Trench, Guaymas Basin, Mexico - 4872-18-2-3_MG | ecosystem: Environmental > Aquatic > Marine > Hydrothermal vents > Microbial...
CTCCAATACCTGCTGTAAGGCCTTCTTCAGCACTTTCCAGAAACAGAGATTTATACCCGCCTCGCACAAAAAACATATTACTGAATGAAAACTCTCCGCCGAGATTAACACTACCGGAATTATTGCTAGGACGGAATGCATCTGCTGCCAAGGTAAGCTTGCTTCTGCCGACCTTAATTACATCCATTGATACTCCCACACGGAAAAATAAGGGGAGTGGCCATGAATTAGTTTTTAAATTGCCTACTATTGTCTCGTTATCACCCAGATGCTCAGGATCAATATCAATTCTTTTAAGAAGATCCTTGCCTTCCATTCTCATGTCATTACCGAAATTGGAAATACTCATACCTATTCTCATACCATTAAAATCAGTAATAAAAAGCAACCCTACATCAATTGCAAATGCAGATGCTGACTCATTCCAGAGTCTTTGCTGTATGTATTTTACACTTCCTCCGATTGAGAACCTGTCTGTCAACATACGACTGTATGAAAGAGAAATAGCAAGATCTCCTGCAGTCCACATCTCGCCTGTACCTTCCGGCTGATAAACGTTTGTTACTTCCTCTTCACCGTAATCCAATTGTGTGATACTTAATCCAATGGCATTTGAGCTGTTCAGCATAAGAACCAAGCCTATCCAGTTGAGATTTGTATCTACAATCCAATTTGTATGTGAAAAAACAAACTGCGATTTCCCCATCCGGACAATACTACCGGGATTATAGTAAAGTGCCGAAGCATCACCAGTCATTGCTGTAAAAGCTCCCCCCATTGCAACAGCACGCGGTCCAATGCTAATACCAAGAAATGCTGCTGATGAAGTTCCTACTTTTGACTGCGCAGCAGCATCTCTTGCAGCAAGGCCTCCGGCCAGAATCACAAGCAATAAAGTCAATTTTTTTATCTTATTTTGCATGGATATCTCCGGGTTATCTAACCAATTATTTAATTATCCCTATTTTTCCGCGCTTAACACCAACAGGTGATTCAACCACGTAAAAATAAATACCTGCAGCAACATCCAAATTCTCTTTGGTTTTAAGATTCCAGGATAGAGTACCATTAAATATAGATCCGTCCTGCTCAAGAGTGATCACATGTTCGCCCATTGCAGTAAATATATGTACCTTTGAATTCAAAGGAAGATGAATAAAATCTATCTTTCTCTCACCGCGTCCGCTTGTTATTGCAGGCGGTAAAGGCAGTTCATGTGCAGTTGCTGCAACATAAGGATTGGGTACTACTTTTATTTTGTCCATTTGGCTTGATGCTACTGAAATGTCCACATCTGGTGTTTGTGTGTAAAACTCAAAAACGTCTCCTGCTCTGAACGGCTTTTTCAATTTAATAGTCAGTGTATCGCCCGTACCAAAAGAGTATGTTGTATCTGTAAGACTTGTAAAGAATACATCCCATGTAAAGAATGTCTTGCCTGGCTCATATCCTTCGACAAATATCAGCTCATCATAGGGAGAAAGAACTTGATTTCTGTCAGTATCATTATAGATAAAATCAATAAATTTTTTATCAGTCTTATTCCAGATACGGAAATTAACCGGAATGGGTTGTACAAAATACTTTGTCATTTCAAGAGACGTGTCAACAATTGCATCATTAAAAATAATCTGATAATCAGACGGATGTCTTAATCCCAGGAGATGCTCTGAACCAAAATAAGTATCAATTATATTTACAGTAAAATTATAACCTTTATTGGGTGTACTCCATTTTGATGCCAGAGTATCAAGAATAACATTCCACTCATTCTGAAAAGAAAGAAAAATACCATCAAAATTATAGGTGTCTTTTGTCTCTCCTACATACGGGCTCTTTTCCATGTAGGGGCTTCTATATACCGGATAGTATTGATAAGTAATAGAATAGCTTTCCCCAAATGGCAAGTCACCGATATTCTTCCCTCTGATCTTTCCGTTCTCGCAATCAATGATTAATTTGCTGGAAGGTACAACTGCTCCATTCTGGTCAGTAACTGATATTGTGCTTTCTATTAAATGTTTGTGAGAGAGCCTTACGAAAAGAGTATCCTTACTGTAAAACAATTCTGTCAATCCGGTCATGTCCCGTACAGAATAAGATGTTGTAATCGGTACGAAGTATTCATCCGAATCAGAATAATCCAGATTAGGCTCTCCCGGATCAGGCAGGCCGTTACCCTCAGTACCATCAGAATCATTTGAATTAGGAATGCCATCTGTGCCTACATCATCTGTAGCCTGGTTCCAATTACCATTATTATCAATCCCGTCATTCGAGGTGTCAAAGAATTCAATTCTGTATTTATGCCCTGTTAAAGCCTCCTCATCAACAACTTTGTAATAAACAGAGCCTGTACCAATAACATCATCAGAATTAATCTCTACGCTTCCTTCAGGAGGCTTATAACCGATAACCGGAGCATTTGGTATAACAACAGCTGTATTCTGATATGTTTTTACTTCTCCTGAAGGTAAGAGATCTATTCTCTTGTCACACTCTTTGGGGAAAATATTGGTCTCTTCATTTCCTCTGTCATACGAAACAACAGCATAAAAATAGCGCCTTCCGTTCTCAACATCTGTATCAACAAAACTGTGTTTCAAACCGCTGTTATCTCCAAGATAAAAAGAAGCACCTTTACTCTGCTGAAAAAGATCTTCTCCCGCTCTGAAGTATCCTTCATACTCGTCTTTTACATCAAACTGAGCAATAGGTTTATACGAAATTTTTGTTCCGCTTGCATCTGTTATATTAAATATTTCATTGAAGTTATGGTCTGTAGCTTTGTAAATTTTATACCCTTCAAAATCGTATTCATGTAGAACAGGATCGTATGAGTCTTCGGCTTTTCTGTCCCAGTACAGAGTCACCTTGCCATCCCCTGGTACAACTTTTAATGTAGGTTTATCAGGAGCCGGGGGAAAACGATAATCACTATCGTAAATTTTCTGGACTGTTTTTCTGTTATTCATCAGGTCAGTAATATCCATATCAGGACCGCCGCCCTCGCCGTAAACCAGGGCAAGAGAGAATCGCTGCGTTTCTCCTGCTCTCAGAGGGAAGTATCCTGATCCGTAAAAAAAGTCTCCGTCTTCTCCTCGCTGAGGTTTATTGTTAACAATAGATTCAGGCACCTCAAAATGCCCAGGAGAGAGACGATTCCAGAGATCCTCATCATCAGCCATTGAGAAATCATTGGAAGGTGTGAAATATTCAAAACTCGTAAGACCGATCTGATCGGATTCATCAACATCTGTCTGATCAAAATTGGGTTCTCCAGGAGTGGGGATGCCGTCTCCTTCACCCCTGTCGTTAGTTCCCATTATACCATCGGCTCCCACATCATCATACTCAGGATTCCAATCACCGTCATTATCAATCCCGTCATCACGTCTTTCATCAATTAAAGGATCATTCACACCAATGCCATTGATATAATCCTTGTGACGCACAGGACTTAATATATCAATTAGAGTGTGCCCTTTTTGATCTTTCCTTATCTGTCTGTAGTGAAGATAATAATTCTCATCTATCAATCCGTCAAGATCATTATCTATACCGTCATAAGCATTGGGATTAACGGATTGTTTTCCGTCTTTTATAATAACATTTCCTTCAACAAGTTCAGTCTCCCCCGGTACAATATTAATTTCCACAGGTTGACCTGTTGCTTTACCTCTTGTTACGAATGTAGTATCATAGTTTGGTACTTCAACTACAGTCCTATTGTAGTTATCATCAATAAGAACAACTTTATCACCGGGCATAATTACACGGCTCTTAAAATCATCCTCAGAGAAAAACGGGCCTGTAGCGTGTATTAAAAGATTTTCATCTGAATCCTGATCATTGTCTATTCCGTCATATGGGTTGCCGGGGCTCTCCAGAAATGCATATCCTACAACCCCTACATCTCCCACCCAGCGGGGATTCCTGCTGCAATTATCATCATAATCTGCAGTAAAAGTCAAATCATTCTGCACATCGAAAAAAGAATAATCATCATCATACTCATTGTAGTTTTCAGTTGAAGTTACCCCAACATATGTTCCTACAAGCATGCCGAAAACAACCTTGCTGTAATCTGTTGTGCTTGTGTTTGTTATCTCATAAAGCCAGAAAATACAATCCTGTGCCAGAAAATCAGACCACTGCATTGCACGCACTTTAACAACAAGTCCCAGTCCGTTTCTTGTAGGATCATTGGAATCAGGTTTAAATGATACATTCCATTTATTATACTCCGGATAGTTAAACTCTTCATCATTATTATCATCCATAACAAAATAGCACTCTTCAGATGCTGTGGTTGTCTTTCCAAAAAAGCCATTCCATGAGCCTGACCAGCCCGGATCCTCAGGATCATTCATCTTATCAGGCCACTGACTCGGCCAGGAAAGTGGATCACTGAACAATGCAACGCCCTCTTTACCCTCATTAAAATATCCTGCAACAGGTTCAAATCCCCAGTACTTACCTGACGGAGACAACTCATGCTGCCTTGTAGGCCTGTCAACAGGGGACACAACAACAGAGTGGAATGTCTTATCCTGAACAACAACTTCAGCACCTACAAGAGGGCTCACATCTCCGATATAACCGTTGTTGTCATAAATCCATGCTCCCCTGTCACCCTTTTCAGCAGGTTGTCCGATTACTCCCCAATTACCAAATACGGTCTTTACAAGATTTCCACGCATTACAGAAGACCGTCTGTACTCCCTGCCGCTTTGAGCAAATATCATCTGGAATGAGAGTAACAACATGAGAATAATGATGCTATTTATTATTTTTTTCATTATAAAAACTCCGTACTAAAAAGAATAGGTAAACCCTATCTCAACCCTTCTTGGCTGAGAGTAGAATGATGCATTTGTAAACCATTGATTCAGAGAGTTTATAAATTCCGGAGGATTGGTTGATAATGCTCTCAATTCATCAGTAGTGAATCCTGCACGACCTGTATCATTGTACACATTTATCTCATTTAAAGTATCAAACAGATTAAAGACCTTCATAAAAAGAGTTAACTTCCCCGGACCGACTTTAAAATCCCTATAAGCCCTTAGGTCAACATTATACGTTCCTGGTTTCCTCTGGCTGTTTGTAAGAAGAGTTGATATGTCAGTGGAAGCTCTTGGTGTGTAGGGCAATCCGCTTCCCCACTGCCCCAGAAGACTGAAACCCCAGTCTTTATCCCTGTACGAAAAAGATGCATTAACAGTATGCTTTTGATCCCAGTTTAACGGAGTAAGCTGAACTTCCGGAAGGGTTCCTCCTGCAAGAGCATTTCGTGCCTGATCAGGATCCGAATTAGTTCCCTTGGCAATCTGCATTGTGTAATCAATAGAAGCGCTGAAATTATTTGAGAATCTTTTATCAAGAGCAACAACAATACCTCTGATAAATCCGAAATCACTGTTGATGAATTTACTGTACTTTGCAGCGCCTCCGAAAAGTACTATCTCCTGAGCCCTGGTTCCGGTCAGGTTCCTCACATCACGGAAATAACCGGTTAGCGATAAAGATATGTCTTCACTTAACATCTGCTGAAGTCCTATCTCTCCGCTGATAGTCTGCTCCGGTTCAAGGTCTGCATTTCCTATTATTCCCACATTGCCTGTTCCCGATCCGAGTTCAAAATCCGGATTCTGGTACAACAACTCAAACCTTGGTATCTGGAAAAAATGGCCGTAAGAGAAATGGATTACTCCTCCTTCGGTAATTGGGAATGAAAAACCTATACGGGGACTTACCTGGAACTTACTTGTTGCCTTACGATACCAATACTGCTCCCGTTCTTCAATTGTTACAGCAGGTTCTCCTGCATCCCATATTCCGTTACCTTCGGTTCCGTCTGCATCATGAGTGTTTGGAATACCGTCGCTTCCCCAGTCATGATAACGATTCTCAGCACGTATCGGATTTGTTATAGTTGGGTCGCTCTCATCATTAAGCACAACTCCGTCAGGTGAGAAATAGTCAAATCTGATACCTATATTTACAATCATATATTTAAATTCCATCTTATCCTGGATATATGCTGATAGTGCCTTGGGGTAATGAGTGTACCTGCTGGTATAAATCGTACTATCCGGCATTACACGTGTTTGTATAAACGGATCATCAAAAATAAGATTTATCTGTGACTGATTAACAGAAGGCCTGAGAGAAATATCTTCTTGTGAAACTCTGTACTCCCTGTATTCCACACCTGCTTTTATCTGATGGGTATGAGTGATTTGGCTTGTAAGATCGCTTTTTAGAACAGAGGTTGCTGTCTCTCTCTCAAAATGTATATTCGATGTACCACCTGTCTTAAAAGAATAAGCCTGCTGTAAAGAAAGGTCAGGATGAACATACCGCTGATCATGCATATCCTCGTAAAGATAGCGCTTAAAACCTTTAGTATAATGAGAAAAAGCTATCTTGTAAAATGTTCTTTTGCTAATTGTATGTGTTAACTGCATAATATGTGTTGCGCCAAGACGATATTTGTTTGTAGCTCCGTCTGGATTTAGCAGAAAATCTCTTTCGTAATCATTGTATTGTACATTATCATAAATAAAATTATATGTCAATTGCAAAGAAGGAGTAATTTTATAGATCAATTTTGCCTGTGTGTAAAACTTTTTATTCCAGTTCATCGGAACATATGCTCCGTCTCCTTTTCCGTTTGCATGATTATTTCTCAGTAAATTATAATAAGTGTAGAAGCTGTCAGGAATGCTTCTTTTTGAATCAGGCAGCATCTGCCATGTAACGAGAGAATCGATTAGTTTGTTAGTACCTAAGATATATTGAAATCCGCGCAGGTTATTGTCAGGATCAGTTATTTTGCTGGCAGCAAAATAATCAGGAGCATTCTCTTCCAGCCAGTTACCATTTATGCCCTGCAGAGCAATTGTTGCTGAACCCGGATTATAACTGCGTTTACCATAAAGCCATCCGTCAGTACTGTAGGAACGTGCATTTACATAAAAGAAAACCTTATCTTTGACAATTGGGCCGTGAATACTTGCTTCAATATTTTTCAGAGCAAAAGGATTAATATCATCAATACCCATAAATACCGATTCATGGTTGGTTAGATGATCTCCCATATAAGAAGTAAACGAACCGCCGAAATCATTATTCCCCTGCTTTGTAGTAATATTTACAATACCTGACATTGCCTGTCCGTACTCAGCATTAAAAGCTCCACTGACAACCTGAAGCTCCTGAACCATATCCTTATTCACTTCAACAACAGAACTGCCGTCATACACATCTGTTACAGGAACCCCGTCAATCCAATAACTCACTTCTCCGCTCCTGCCGCCCCGTACATGAAGGCCTCCGCCGGCATCACGTACAATTCCTGCCTGAAGCTGAATTGCTTCAGAAACTTCGGATATAGGAAGAGATCTCATTGCACCTGCATCAACAACAGCTGTAGAAGCTGTTAAATCTTTTACTACCATTTCTCTCTTTGCAACAATAGTTACACTTTCACCGGTCTCTACAACAGTAGGTTCAAGAGAAATATTTATTGTTGTAGTCAGGTCAACTGAGACCCTCACATTTTGTATTTTGAGAGACCTGTATCCCATCATAGTGGCTCGTATTGTATAGATCCCAGGAGGAACATTAATAATTGTGTACTCTCCCTTTAGATTGGAAGCAGCGCCAATATATGTATTCTCCAATATAATATTTGCCCCTATAAGGGGCTCTCCAGTAGTTCCATCAATAATTTTTCCTCTTATTTTACCTGTTGTTCCGGCAATTGAATCAGATGCAGATAGTAAAATGATCAGTACAGAAAGAAGGGATGAAAAAAACAAAGTATATCTTTTTTCCATTTGTTATTACCCCTGTTTAGTGCAGTAATATTTTCAGAAAATTTTCACGTCAGCAGGTCTCACGAATTATAAGCTCCGGTATGTATTTTTTATGAAACAGACTGGATATTTGGCCTGATATCCTTTTTAATAAAATATCTACTGCCATTTCACCCATCTCAAACATTGGCTGTCTCATAGTACTCAATCCTATGGCTTCCGAAAATTCTATATCATCAAATCCAATTATTGCGATATCATCAGGAATTGTTAATTTTTCTTCACGGATAGCCTTCATTGCTCCAACTGCCTGTATATCACTTGAAATAAACACGGCTGTAGGTCTATCCTCTCCCAACATTAAAAGCCTTTTCATTGCGCTATAACCTGCTTCCCTGCTGAAGCCATCACTCTTTTCATCAGAATCACTAATTACAAGATACTTACTGTCAAAAGTAATCCCTCTGTCTTTAAGCGCCGCTTTATAACCTTCAAGTCGTATTTTTGCAGGAGTACTCTTTAATTGTGCGTCTATCATTCCGACCCGTTTATGTCCGAGGTCAATTAAATGCTTTGTTGCAATGTACGCACCCTTTTTATTTTCGATAAAAAAAGAATCAACTCCAGGATGATAAGAATCTACAAGTACAATCGGAAGATTTTGCTTGTTGAACTCTATAGCATATTTATCAGATAAAGACATTGAGATTAATATTACACCGTCAACGAGCTTGCTGTTTAACACCTTATCAAGTACACTGTTTAAGCGGTTATTCTTCTCAACATTATAAAGTACAAGATCGTATTCAAATTTAGTAACTGATTTCTGAATTCCTTTTAAAAGTTCAATGTAAAAATAACCTGTAAAGAAAGGAACTATTATGGATAATATATTTGTCTTCTGTTTGGCAAGTCCGCGTGCAAATGCATGAGGTTTGTAATTAAGTTTTTCTATTGCGTCAAGAACTTTTTTTCGTGTTTCAGGTGAAATGTGATCGCTATTATTCAGCACTCTTGACACAGTACCAAGGCCTACACCAGCTATTTTGGCAACATCGTATATTGTTACGCCCAAAACACAATCTCCGAAAGAAAATTGTTTAGTTAATCTGGAAGCGCTTCCACGTTAAATAAAATTGCTCACAATTTTTTAAATATTTATTTTATTGGAAGCCCTTCCAGATATATACAATAACTGAATAATTATTGTTTTTGTCAAGTATTTTTTTAATTTTTTTAAAAAATCTTTTTTTACTTTCTTTTAACTCATATGATACATTTTATTTATGTAATTGACCAGCATAGTTTCAGAATTAAATTCAGGTAGAATAGTTGATATTGACTTCTTCATAATATCAATCCAATCAGCTGGTATGTTCTTCTCATCTCTTTTATAAAAGTTTGGGATAATTTCTTTCTCCAATATTTTATAAAGAGATTCTGAATCATCTGATTTATCATTATCTTCTATAGCCCATCCGTTCTCTCCGTTATACCCTTCATTCCACCAACCGTCAAGAATACTAAAGTTAATCACACCATTTATACCTGCTTTCATTCCGCTTGTTCCACTTGCTTCATGAGGTTTAACAGGATTGTTTAACCATACATCAACACCTGATACTATTTTTCTTGCCAATCCGATATTATAATCCTCAACAAAGATAATGCGCCCTTTAAACCCATCCTCTTTCGACACATTGTGAATTTGTCTGATCAATTCTTTTCCTTCTTCATCAGCAGGATGAGCTTTTCCTGAGAAAATAATTACAACCGGTTTATCTGTGTCTGTTAATATTTTCTTGAGTCGGTCTCTGTCTTTAAAAATCAGATCTGCTCTTTTATATGCTGCAAATCTTCTTGCAAATCCTATAAATAAAACATCTTTTTTCAGAAAGGCTGTTTCATCTTCTTCAAGTGTTTCAATTCCTCTGTTTCTTATTTTTCTCTTAATCATATTTTCTTGTATTAAAGCTATCAGCTCTTTTTTAAGATCAATATGTGTTTTCCATAATTCTTCATCAGGTATTTTGTCAATATTTTGAACCCAGTAATCTCTGTTTGTCAAATGCTCTCTCCATCCATATCCCAAATATTTATCAAATAAATTCTTGATGTTAAAAGAAAGCCAGGTATCTGCATGAACACCATTTGTAACCTGATATATGGGGACATCTCTTTCATCTTTTTCCGGCCAGATAGTTTTCCACATCTTTTTTGATACATTCATATGCAGTCTGCTTACTCCGTTTGAGAAACCAGATGTCCTCAATGCAAATGCTGTCATATTAAACATGGACGAATTCTCTGCTCCCTGAACATCAGCCAATTCAATTATCTTTAAAAGATCAATTCCTGATTCTTTGCAATAATTTCCCAAAAACTTCCATATACTTTCCTTCGGGAAGATTTCATTTCCTGCGGGCACAGGAGTGTGGGTTGTAAAAACCGTACTTGATCTTATTTTATTCAAAGCTTCGTCAAATGAATAGCCTTGATTGATTTTTTCAATCATCCTTTCAAGATTTAATAGCGCACTGTGTCCTTCATTAATATGCCATGTACTAATTCTATAACCAATCTCTCTCAGCGCTTTCACTCCCCCAATCCCAATAACAATCTCCTGCAGAAGTCTCATCTCTCTGTCTGCAACGTACAGCCTCTGTGTAATGGCCCTGTTTTTGTTATTGTTCATTTCAAAATCAGTATCAAGTAAAAGCAGCTCTGTCCTTCCGACCTGCGCTTTCCATACTCTTGCATAGATTCCGCTGTAAATATTAATTTTTACAACTATTTGATTATTATTCTTATCAACTACTTTTTGTAATGGCATGTCGGAAAATTTATTATTCTGATAGAAAGACTGCTGAGCTCCCTCATTTGATATTTGCTGTGTAAAATATGCCTGCCTGTACAGCAGTCCTACTCCCTTTATCGGGACACCAAGATCACTTGCTGTTTTTAAGAAGTCACCTGCAAGTATCCCCAAACCACCCGAATAAACGGGGAGTGAAGAGTGTATACCGAATTCAAGACAGAAATATGCAATGGATCCTTCATCCTTATTTTTAATCGATTTGTTGTACCATGTCTGTCTTTTCTCTGCATATTCTTTAAAATCATTTAAAATATCAATATATCTTTTATAAAAACCTTGATTAGAGAATTTCCTCTCAAGTGCATTTAATCCAATCTCTTTAAGAAAGACCACAGGATTTTCATCGACTTCATGCCATAAGTATGAGTCCATATCTTCAAAAAGTCTGCAAAAATCATCATTCCAGCTAAACCGTAGATTTGTTGCCAGGGCAAGTAAATTATCATACTCTTTCTCAATCTTATAGTTCTTCTTTTTACCTATAATCATATCTATTCTTATCCCTTCAATTATATTCTTTTCTATTTATTTTACAACTAAAACTGCACCACTTAAAGCCGGTAATACAATTTTAATCGGCTTATTTCGTGTATAATATCTCTTACCATTTAACTCATCAAACAAAATTGATTCTTCAGGCAGATTGAAAGATTCTGTATTAATTGGAACAGTACACTCTTCATCTTCATTGTTTAAGATAATGAGAATTTTATTTTTATCGTCTTTTCTTTCAAAAGCAAACAGGTTTCCTTTAGCAAGAACAGTACGATATTCACCTGTTCTCAAAGCTGAATATTTTTTACGAATTTTAAAAACTCTTCTATAAAACTCGTGTATATTCCTTCTGCTTACATATCTCTCCCAATTCCAGGGGAAAGTACGCCTGTTATCAGGATCTTTTCCTCCTTCAAGGCCTACTTCATCACCGTAATACACATGGGGTATACCTACATAAGTTGCTTCAAACAGAGCAATTAATAGAACTTTTTTTATATCACCGCCTGACATTGTCCTTATTCTTTCAGTATCGTGGCTCCCAGCAAGATTCATCATTGCAAACACTGATTCCTCAGGATAGATACACCTTCCCGGAGCTAGCTCTTTATCAAAACGTTCGGCATCT
>Ga0190359_1002177_pt1 | contig 11827 bp, 13 predicted proteins | sample 48721823_MG_FD_161269 | JGI IMG/M metagenome (GOLD analysis project Ga0190359, IMG submission 161269) | Hydrothermal vent microbial mat bacterial communities from Southern Trench, Guaymas Basin, Mexico - 4872-18-2-3_MG | ecosystem: Environmental > Aquatic > Marine > Hydrothermal vents >...
GCGTTCGCCCTCTGATCCAAACAGGGTTAATTCGAAAAAGTATCGAGTTCTGCAATAAATATGACGGCGCCGTTATTGCTGTTCCGGTCGTCGATACTCTGAAAAAAGTTGAAGTTGACGGACAAACAGTTATCCAGACTCTTGATCGGTCCAATGTCTGGCAGGCTCAGACTCCCCAAACATTTCGGAAATCAATCATCGAAAACGCCTATCGGCATATCCGCAAACATGAGATTCAGGGTACAGATGACGCCCAGTTGGTTGAGAATCTGGGATTCCGGATAGCCGTGATTAAAGGATCAACAAGGAATTTGAAAATAACCACCCCGGAAGATTTGCAAATAGCAACCTTCTTTCTCGAAGAGGAAACGTCATGAAGCGTTTTAATATCCGTATTGGTCATGGTTTTGACGCTCACTCACTCAGTAGCGGACGGCCGCTCGTTCTGGGAGGAGTCACCATACCTTACGAAAAAGGATTAACCGGGCATTCCGATGCCGATGTCATTATTCATGCTACCATGGATGCCTTGCTGGGTGCCGCCGGACTCGGTGATATTGGGACACACTTTCCCGATACGGCGACGGAATATGAGAACATTTCCAGTATTATTCTGCTGGAAAAGGTCGTCCGGATGATTGAAAATGAACATTACTATATTGGTAATGTCGATATAACCCTAATAGCTCAAAAACCGAAAATCAACCGATATATTTCGCAAATGCAGCAGGCCATGGCGCCGGTGCTTCATATTCCCGCTGAATCCATTTCCATTAAAGCAACCACAACAGAGAAAATGGGTTTTACCGGCCGCAAAGAAGGCATCGCCGCGATAGCCACCGCACTCATAGGATTTTGATGATTCAATTCATCGAAAATCTTTTGACGTACAACGCAATATGGGTCTATACCGTCTTGTTCATGATGATTTTCTTTGAAAACACTCTTCCGCTCGTACCCGGAGACGCCGTCCTGATTGTGGCTGCCTATCTGACCGGACGCACTTCACTGGTGTTTTTCCCGGCTTACTGTATAACAATTCTGGGGTCAATTTCCGGTTTCGTTTTAATCTTTCTACTTACTCGGAATTGGCGGAGAAAAATCTATATAAAATTACCTTTCAAAATACCCGAAAAGAAAATTAAAAAATACAAAATACTTTTTCAGAAGCATGAAAACTGGACTCTGGTTCTCAGCCGGATTATTCCCGGCAGCCGGTTGTTTTTAGCAATTACCGCCGGATTGATGGATATTTCTATCGTAAAAGCGACCTTTTTAACGCTGATTGGAATATTAATCTGGAATACCGTCATTTTCCGATCCGTGATGTTTTTGGGTGAAAACTGGGAGGTGATCCGGGAAACGATCGATAATTACTCGACCACAGTCAATATCGGTATTGCCGTTGTAATCTCGATTTTTCTGCTGACCAAATATTATCAGACCCGATTCCGAAAAAAGTCATGAATCAATCAAGCTTTACACTGCATTCAAATGCCAAAGTTAATCTCTGTCTGAGAATCACAGGTCGTCTTGATAACGGTTATCATACTCTCAGTTCACTGTTTCAGGAAATTGACCTTCATGACAGACTGACCTTTAATCCGTCCAATGAGTTTAAATTAAGTTGCAGCAACACCGATATCCCCTGCGATCATCGCAACCTGTGCAGCGTCGCCTATCGGCTAATGAAAACCCGGGCTCCCGATACCGGTCACTGGCATATTCATATTGACAAAGTAATTCCCGTCGGGGCGGGGCTGGGGGGTGGCAGCTCAAATGCCGCAACGGTTATGAAATTTCTGAACAATGCCTGGCAGCTGAAACTCAGTAAAAATGACATGCTGGATATTGCCGGACAGATCGGAGCCGATGTGCCATTCTACATCGATGGCGGCACTCAATTAGCCGAAGGAACCGGCAATATTTTGACGCCGGTATCTCTTCCGCAACAATTTGTCCTTTTACTTATTTTTTCCCCTATTCATATTTCAACCTCATGGGCATATCGACAATTCAACTTGACAAATAGAAAATCCGGCTATAAATTTCGTGACCTGTTTGAATCCGGCAGGGTTCAGTGGGAGTTGTTTGAAAATCAATTTGAATCTGTTGTTTTTCCAGCATATCCAGAAATCGGCAATCTTAAAACCCGCCTGTACAAGACAGGAGCTCTTTATGCCGGTTTGTCGGGAAGTGGTTCGACTGTGTTTGGAATATTTGCAAACAGACGCGATGCAGAACATGCTCAATACCTGTTTAACCAAACCAACAGTTATTTATCTCTTCCCATTCAATAGAAAAACAACTCAATAATATTCGGGGATCGTCCAATGGCAGGACTGCGGCCTTTGGAGCCGTCAATCTTGGTTCGAATCCAAGTCCCCGAGCAATATGATTAATGAGAAGGTAGTATGAGCATCAATGCAAGAGTCTTTTCAGGGCGGTCAAACCCCAAATTAACCCAGGAAATTAATGATATTCTTGGGATTGAACCCGGCCGGATTTCCATCGGTAATTTCAGTGATGGTGAAATCTGGCTGCGTTTTGAAGAAAATATTCGTGGCACCGATGTTTTTATTGTTCAGTCCACCAATCCTCCGGCGGAAAACATCCTTGAATTTCTGTTGCTTCTTGATGCGGCGCGGCGTGCTTCCGCCAAGCGCATTACCGCAGTCATTCCTTATTACGGCTATGCCCGCCAAGACCGCAAAGATCAACCCCGGGTTCCGATTTCCTCCCGTCTGATTATGGACGAAATCGTCAATGCCGGTGCGGATCGTATTGTGGCGATGGATTTGCATTCATCCCAGATTCAGGGGTTTGTCAATATTCCCTTTGACCATTTGTATGCCAAGACCATTTTTCTTGAGCCTTTGAAAAAAATGATCGAAGGTAAGAATTACACCATTGTGGTGCCCGATGTCGGCGGGATTAAATTTGCCCGCTCTTATGCTCAAATCCTCGGGTTGCCCCTGACAATTATTGATAAACGCCGACCGCGCCCGAATCTGGCAGAGGTGATGAACGTGATCGGTGAGACTGATTTCGAAAATGTTCTGCTTATTGACGATATGATCGACACCGGTGGTACCATCGTTCAATCCGCTGAACTGGCCAAAGCCCATGGCGCGAAAACAATTACCGTCTGTGCCACTCATGGACTGTTTTCCGGCAACTGCATTCAACGCTTAGAGGAAGCGCCAATTGACAAGGTCATTGTTACCAACACACTTTCGATACCGGAGCAACGAAAATTTCAAAAACTTGAAATACTCTCTGCGGCACCCACGCTTGCCGAAGCAATTAAACGCATTCATAACGAAGAATCAATCAGCTCACTATTTGACTTTTAACGATAAAGGAGATTTTAATGGCTAATTATAGGTTAAATTCACAAGTACGGACCGACACTCATAAAAGGGTGACCAAACAACTGCGCCGCGACGGCAAGATTCCTGCCGTCTATTATTTTCATCGGGAAAAACCGGTTCCGCTGGCCGTGGACTTAAAAGAATTGCGGGCTGCTATCCATTCGGGGGCTCACATTATTGAATTGCACATGGACAATAAAAAACACATCTGCATCCTCCGCGATCTGCAACACAACCCGGTCACAGACGAGATTACCCACGCAGATTTTATGGGTATTACGTTAAAAGAGGACATCACGGTAAACATTCCAATCGTCATTACCGGCAATGCTATTGGTGTCCGTGAATTTGGTGGTGTATTGGCTCAGCATCTTTGGGAAATTGAAGTCAAATGTAAAGCCTCTGATATCCCCGATAATTTTACCATCGATGTGACTAATCTGAATATCGGAGACTCAATTTCGGTAGCCGACTTATCAGTCGAAAACGCTGTGATTCTGACTCCGGCCGACACTTCGATTCTTTCAGTGGTCAAATCCACCGGAATGAAACTTGAGGAAGAAGCCGAGGCCGCCGCAGAAGAGCTTGAAGAAGGCGGGGAGGGCGAAGCCGAAAAGGGTGAAGACAGCGAAGGAAACGAATAAATTGCAAAGATGGCCGGTTTGTTTTCAAAACTACATCAGCATCCATCCGTCACGATAGACAGAGTTATTATGGGGCTCGGAAATCCAGGCAAGCAATATGCAAACAATCGTCATAATCTTGGTTTTATGGTGATTGACCGGATTGCCGAGCTTCGCCGGCTGCAATTTTATTCCGGCAATGGCCCATATCTGTGGGCTACCGATACATTATCCGATAACGGTAATGTGCAAAATGTCTGTTTTGCCAAACCGCTGACATACATGAACAGCAGTGGTGTGGCCGCTCGTGAAATTCTCCGACAATTTGATCTTTCTCCTGAAAGACTTCTGGTTGTTTACGACGATATCGATCTTCCCCTTGGTCGTTTACGCATTCGCCCAAACGGTTCTGCCGGTGGGCACAAGGGCGTTAAGTCCATCGGAAGTCAGCTACAAACGGAAAAATTTCCCCGTCTCCGGCTCGGAATCGGTCCACAGGGCGACGGTGTGTCTGCCGAGGATTTTGTTCTGGCCGATTTCAATGAAGACGAACAACGGGTTCTTGCGGATGTGATTGAAAAAAGCACCGAGATTATTTTTGATTACCTGCAGTCAGACATTGACACCATTATGAATAAGTACAATCCTATCAATTTTCGTGAAAAAAATACGGGGATTATATAAAATGCCTGATATCTCAATGAATTGGACTTATTTGATTATTCTGGTCGGTTTTTGTGCTCTGTTTTTTGCTTTTCTGAAATCCATGTGGGTTTCCAAACAATCCTCCGGGAATGAAACCATGCAAACCATCGCCGGTCACATCCGCGAAGGGGCTATGGCCTTTCTGTATCGGGAATACCGGGTTCTGATGGTATTTTTAATCTCTGTTGCAATATTACTGGCCTTGGTGAACAAAGGAGCGAACCGCCTTGTTGCCGTATCTTTCATTATCGGCGCAGGGTGTTCCGGTCTGGCAGGTTTCATCGGTATGCGAATTGCCACCCTGGCAAATGTTCGTACTACCCAGGCAGCCCGCAGTGGATTAAATGCTGCTTTGAAAGTTGCCTTTTCCAGCGGTTCGGTCATGGGAATGAGTGTCGTCGGACTGGGATTAATCGGGCTTTCCGCACTTTTCACTGTTTTCGTCCGACTGTTTGGCAGCTCGGTCAGCAGCCTGGACGGTATGGTTCTGCCTATTCTCAGCGGATTCAGCTTCGGTGCAAGTTCAGTTGCCCTTTTCGCCCGCGTTGGCGGTGGTATTTATACCAAAGCCGCCGATATTGGCGCCGACCTTGTGGGAAAAGTCGAAGCCGGCATTCCGGAAGATGATCCCCGTAATCCGGCCACCATCGCCGATAACGTCGGTGACAATGTCGGCGACGTTGCGGGAATGGGGGCTGATCTTTTTGAGAGTTATGTCGGATCGATTGTCGGAACAATGGTTCTTGGGTCTCTTTTCGGACTTAATCTGGTCATTCTGCCGTTGGCTCTGGCGGGTCTGGGCATTATTTGTTCCCTAATCGGTTCCCTGGTGGTCAGAACCCGGGAAGGCGACAATCCCCAAAAAGCCCTGAACCGTGGCACTATCGTCGCCGACGGTTTGATGCTTATCCTGATCTATCCGGTTTCCAAATTCTTCATCCCCGAACAGGTTACACTCGGTTCCCTCGTTTTAAATGCATTCGATATCTGGCTGGCAACATTGACAGGACTCATTGCCGGTTTTGTCATCGGCATGATTACCGAACATTATACATCGGAATCGAAAAAACCGGCCCGCTGGATTGCGCAGCAGTCCACAACCGGTCACGCCACAAACATTATCGCCGGTCTCAGTGTCGGTATGATGTCCACCATGTTGCCAATTCTGTTCATTGCCGGAGCCATCATGATTGCATACAGTGTAGCCGGCCTTTACGGTATCGCTATTGCCGCCCTGGGAATGCTGTCCACAACCGGAATTCAACTCTCGATTGATGCCTACGGGCCCGTTGCCGATAATGCCGGGGGTATCGCTGAAATGGCTATGCTTGAGCGAGATGTCCGTAAACGCACTGACAAACTTGACGCTGTCGGTAATACGACTGCCGCCGTCGGAAAAGGTTTTGCCATCGGTTCTGCGGCATTGACGGCCCTGGCTCTTTTTGCAGCCTTCCAGAAATCGGCCGAAATTCAATCCATTAACCTGACAAATCCCTTTGTAGTCGCCGGATTGCTTATGGGCGGTATGCTGCCTTTTTTGTTCAGCGGTATGGCCATGCGTGCCGTTGGTGAAGCCGCTTACGAAATGATCAAGGAGGTTCGCAGGCAGTTCCGCGAAATCAAAGGATTGATGGAGGGTAAAGCCACTGCCGACTATTCGAAGTGTGTCGATATTTCTACCGCCGCGGCTATCCGTAAAATGATTCTGCCCGGCACACTGGCCGTCATTATTCCCCCGATTCTCGGTTTTATCAATAAAGAAATGCTGGGAGGATTACTGGCAGGCGTTACCGTTACCGGCGTTTTACTGGCAATATTTATGGCAAATTCCGGCGGCGCCTGGGACAATGCCAAAAAATATATTGAAGAAGGCCATCTGGGCGGCAAGGGCGGCGACCCCCACAAAGCCGCCGTAACCGGCGATACCGTTGGTGATCCGTTCAAAGATACGGCCGGCCCTTCGCTGAACATATTAATCAAGTTGATGACCGTGGTTTCACTGGTCATCGCACCATTGTTAAGATGATGACAAACGTTTATTAACATAAGGAGTTCCACCTGTGAGGTATTACGAAAATCTATTTATTGTACATCCCAATCATGAACAGGAGAAGCTGGCTCATACCATCGAAGCGGTTAAACAGGAAATCTCCAGCCTCGATGGCAATGTTCTCGTTGTTGAAGACTGGGGAAAACGTCGTCTGGCTTATCCCATCGAGAAGCAAAAATACGGCAGCTATGTTCTGATCCAGTATGAATCGAAAAATAATAAAATTAACCTCGAGCTGGAAGGCTGGATGAAACTGCGTCCGGAAATTCTGGCTTACCAGACAGTTGCCCTGCGAGACAGGCCCGAGACACAGGAAAAAACCGACAAGGATGATAAAAACGAGGGTTAATTCCGGACTGGCCGAAAATTATCTCTCAAGGAATAACAGAAAGGATATTCTATGGCACTGTTAAGTAAAAAGAAGATTTGCAAATTTTGCGAAAATCCAACCGAAAAAATCGACTATAAAAACTACAAAGTTCTGCGCCGTTTTATCACGGAACAGGGAAAAATCATTCCCAGCCGCATTACCGGCACCTGCGCAAAACACCAGCGCGAACTTACCAAGGCAATCAAACGCGCCCGTAATATTGCGCTGTTACCTTATGCCTATGATGTGACTCAAAACTAATTATTTACAGATACACAGGAGGCAATCGTGCAAGTTATACTACTTCAGAATGTTGAAGGTCGCGGGAAAGCCGGTGATCAGCTGGAAGTCAAAGACGGTTACGCCCGCAATTACCTGATTCCTAAAGGTCTTGCTCTGAAAGCAGATAAAAACAGCATCAAACGATTTCGGGAAATGGCCCGTCTAAAAGAGATGAAAAAGAATAAAGCTCTGAAAAAGTCCCGCGAACTGGCAGAAAAACTGCAGTCACTTTCGCTGACGATTCCGGTTCAGGTGGGTGAAGAAGATCGGGTTTTCGGCTCGGTCACATCCATCGAAATCGCCCAGCACCTGAAAGATAAGGGATATGATATCGACAAACGTCAGATCATGCTGGCAGAACCGATTAAGGCCCTGGGAATATTCGATGTTCCGGTTAGGCTGCACTCGGAAGTAACGGCAACCGTAAAACTTTGGGTCATTAAAGCTTAAGCGCCCAATCCATTACGACGATAAAATATATAAGGCGATTCCGCTTTCGGTTCGCCTTTGTTATTTCTCTTATTATAGTCCCAAATCTTTACCATATTTCGCCGGGTAAACCGCTCCGGAACGGCTTCTTCCGCCTTTCTCCCTTATATTGTCCGGCAAAGCGAAGACTTTAACTCCTGCTGTGAGAACAGCTTGCTTTGTTCTGATAATCTGGGGAGGAGTCCCGTTGGCAGTTATTTCTTGATTTTTGTGTTTAATTGTCCTAAAGTTTATTCATTACAGTAAACAGGCAGGTAATTAGGTAGTGTCAAAAGTTTTATGAAAAAATGTTTAAAAAGGGGAAAATTGATTATTCGTAACTTATTGTCTGTCTTGAGCTTGAGCGATTTTTCCGGCTCAGCTCAAGCCAGACAATTGGGGGATAAAAGGTATGAAAAATTATGAAAGTCCCTATTTTGTTGATAATAAATGACTTTCCATGATAAGGTAGACAAAGAAATACTAAAAAACATTAAAAACTTTTGACACTACTGGTAATTAACCAAGGAGAATAATATGAAAAGTTCCACAAAGCTCTTGGGCACAATGATTCTGGTTGTGCTTCTTTTTACCGGCATGCTATTTGGGCAGTCACTTGAGGAGCGGCTGCAATCAATGGTTGCCAAAAATGCAGAGATGTACATGAATCCCCTGGCAACAGCCTTCGGTTCCGGGATGAACAGCGGCTGGTTTCATAGTGCAAAACCCCACAAGCTGCTCGGTTTTGATTTTGGCGTCAGGGCTATGGCGGTGACATTTCCCGATGATCAGAAAATGTTTAACTTTGACATTTCACAACTGGAAGACTATAATTTCAGCACGACAATTTCTGACTATTCAATCGAAATGACAGCCGCAGACCTATATCCAAATACTGAGGTTCCGACAATTCTGGGGAAAAACAAAACGGTAGATGTTCGGGCCAGTAAGGATCAGCTGGTACAGATAATTACCGATCAAATGGTAAATAAGGGCGCAGATGCCGACGCAATTAGCGCGGCCGGGACCTTAATCGAAGATGCCGCTGAGAATGCACTGAAAGCTGTCCCCAAGATGGAAATCAAGGGAACGGGACTGGATTTTATTCCTTTGCTTGTTCCACAGGCAGCAGTCGGTTTGTCTTTGCCCATGTTGCCCATTAAGGCTGAAATCGTGGTAAGGGGTATGCCGGAAGTAGAAATCAGCAAGGAACTCGGGTCGTTGCAATTCTTTGGCGGCGGTGCCAAACTTGCCCTGGACCCGTTTATTCCGATTCCGATGTTTCCGGTGAATATTGCAGTTGGTGCATATACCCAGAAAATGACGTTGGGGTCGGTGTTTGAAGCCAACAACACTCTGATGAGCCTGATGGTAGGCAAGGACCTGAATTTGATGTCATTGGGGCTTGGCGTCTATGGGGCCGTTGGTCTTGAAAGTTCAAACATTAAAATCAAATATGATCTGGAGTTGCCGGACGGTACCGTGTCACCCGTAAGATTCGATATGAAGGGTGATAATAAATTCAGAACGACAATTGGCGGGCGGATTCGTCTGGCTGTAATCAATATTAACGCCGATTACTCGGTGGGTGCAGATAATGTCTTTACAGTTGGTGCCGGAATCTCCATTCGATAGTACGTTAGTTTAATAAATCATATTAAAACCCCCGACGTTAATCGCTTCGGGGGTTTTTTGTCCATTGGAATATTGCCGGAAACTTTTTACTTTCTGCCACTATATACAGTTGAAGTTTGATTGAGGTTGTGAATGAGTAAATGGACAGGAACAATTATTGGCGGAGGAATCGGCTGGGCGCTGTTCGGACCGCTGGGAGCTCTTTTTGGCGCCTATATCGGGAGCATGTTGTCTGAAAACCAATCGGCTGCCACGACTTGGGTCCGGCAACCGCATTCGGGCGGCGGAACGCCTTATGGCGATACGCGGGCCGGTGATTTTGCCGTCGCCATGCTTGCGCTTTTTGCGTATGTAAGTAAATCCGACCGGACAGTCCGTTCGTCAGAAGTCCAGTATGTAAAAAACTACCTGGTGAAAAAATTCGGGAAACATAACGCTCAGGATCTGATGTATCTTTATAAGGAAGTTCTGAATAAAGATTACAATATTCACGACGTTTCCCGACAGATCAGTCAGCACATGGATTATTACAACCGCCTTGAACTTATTCATGTTCTGTATGGTATTGCCGGGGCCGATAACGTTTTTCAGAAAGACGAATTACGGGCCATAGAAGAAATATGTATGGGGCTTGGAATTTCCGCCCGGGATCATGAATCCATAAAATCAATTTTTGTCAAGTCGAATAATCAGGCTTACGAAATTTTAAATGTCAAGCCCGATGACGATATTGAGGTGATTAAAAAGGCGTATCGTGATCTTGCCGTGAAGTATCACCCCGACAAGGTCGCCAATTTGGGACCGGAGATTCAAAGTCTGGCCGAAGAAAAGTTCAAGGCCATCAACGATGCTTATCAGAAAATTCGCAAAGAGCGCGGTTTCTGAGATAACCCTTATTTAAATGGCAGTGGAAATCAGGCCAACGATATTAAAACTTCCCGTTAAGACGAAAATTCTGAGAACCTCCGTTCTGCATTTTCGGGAAATTGATTCGACAAACAGGTATCTTTTGGACAATGCAGACAAACCTCACGGCACGGTTGTTATGGCAGATTATCAGACGGCCGGTCGTGGGCGATTTAACCGGGTCTGGCAGAGTCCGCCGGAAGCGGCGCTCTTGTTTTCCGTTCTTCTGAAAGAGATACCCTCTGTGGTAAGACCTACTGTTTTCCCTTATTTAGCGGCAGTCGGTGTTTATAATTGTTTACGGCAGGTGAAGGAGCTGGCTTCGGGTGTTTCGGTAAAATGGCCCAATGATGTTTTGATTTACGGTAAAAAGGTTTGCGGAATATTGATGCAGGGCAATATTATGGCGGGGTGTTATCAAAAACTGGTGATCGGAATCGGTGTCAATGTTAATCAGGAAGAGTCATTTTTCACAAAAGATTTGAACAGCGCCACATCAATATCCATTGAAGCCGGTAGAAGGTTTGACCGGATGTCGCTTTTCAACGGTCTGCTGTCGTCGCTTGATGAGATGTTAATTATGTTGCAGGAAAGGGGCGCAAAGCCTATTATTACAATGTGGCAAAAGGCTTGTGATTCAATGGAGAGGGAAATAGCCGTGGATAATGGGAATGAGATATATCGCGGTATTTTTGAGGGACTTGCGGATGACGGAGCCATGCAATTAAAAACGAAAGCAGGTCTGAAACGGTTTTATGCCGGTGATGTCACCGTTATAAAGGAGTAAACATGCTGTTGGCGATTGATATTGGAAACACCAATACGGTGATAGGAATTTTTAAGGAGGATCAACTGATTGCCAATTGGCGTCTGATCAGTTCACATGCCAGAACCGCCGATGAATATTGGATTCTGGTATCCCAGCTTTGCAGTTCTGCCGAAATAAAAAGCAAGGATATTTCCGGAATTGCAATCAGCTCTGTCGTGCCGGACTTAACGGGCAGCTTTGCAAAAATGAGCCGTGTTCATTTAAATATGGACCCTCTGATTGTTTCATACGGTATTAATCTGAATATGAATGTGGATGTGCGTGAACCCAAACAGCTTGGCGCCGACCGGCTCTGCAATGTTGTCGCGGCTAAGGTAAAATATCAGTGCCCGCTGATTGTGGTTGATCTGGGAACGGCGACGACATTTGATGTATTGAACGAAGCCGGTGATTATATTGGCGGAGCTATTTCACCCGGATTGTTGACCGGCTCGTTAGAACTAATTCGCCGGGCGGCTCAATTGCATGACATTGCTCTTGTCTATCCCCGGAATATCATTGGTAAAACGACACGCGAACACATGCAAAGCGGCATATTTGTCGGACATATTGCCATGATCGAAGGAATTGTGAAAAGGATTAAGG
>Ga0190359_1002179_pt1 | contig 11824 bp, 11 predicted proteins | sample 48721823_MG_FD_161269 | JGI IMG/M metagenome (GOLD analysis project Ga0190359, IMG submission 161269) | Hydrothermal vent microbial mat bacterial communities from Southern Trench, Guaymas Basin, Mexico - 4872-18-2-3_MG | ecosystem: Environmental > Aquatic > Marine > Hydrothermal vents >...
AGGATAATAGCGGGTATTGATGCTCGAGATGGGAAGGTAGCCATAAAAGGATGGCAGAATGTCCTTTCTATTGATGCCCTGGATTTTGCAGGAGAGATGGAGAGATTGGGTGCCAGGCGGATAATTTATACTGATATTAAGAGGGATGGAACCCTTATAGGTCCCAATATAGGCAATATTGAAAAAATGTTAAAAAATATTAATATTCCCCTAATTTATTCTGGTGGGATCGCTTGTTTAGATGATGTTAAAAAATTAAAGGAATTTGAGAATTTGGGCTTGGAGGGAATTATAATTGGCAAGGCGCTTTATAAGGGAAAAGTTATATTAGAAGAGCTGCTGAAAAGTAGTCGCTAATGAATAAATTTTGCGTAGAGCGCTCAGTATATAGAATGAAAGAGGAATAGAAATGCTCACCAAGAGAATTATACCTTGTTTGGATGTAAGTAGGGGTCGAGTGGTAAAAGGGACTAAATTTATTAATTTAAAAGATGAGGGAGACCCGGTTGAAATGGCTTCTTTTTACGAAAAAGAAGAAGCAGATGAGTTAGTTTTTCTGGATATTACTGCTTCCTGGGAAAAGAGAAATATCATAGTTGATTTGGTGGAGAAGACTGCAGAAAAGGTTTTTATTCCCCTTACCGTAGGAGGGGGAATTAGGAGACTGAAAGATATATATTATCTATTAAGGGCAGGTGCTGATAAAGTATCCATTAATACGGCAGCTGTTTTAAATCCCCTTCTAATTCGAGAGGCTTCCTTAAAATATGGCAGTTCTACTATTGTGGTGGCTATTGATGCTGTGAAGATAGAGTCTGATTGGGAAGTAGTAATTAATGGCGGGAGAACTAAGACTGGTTTAAGGATATTAGATTGGGTTAAACAAGTGGAAAACTTAGGAGCAGGAGAGATATTACTTACCAGCATGGATAAAGATGGAACTAAAGATGGTTATGATATCGAACTAACTAAAGTAGTTTCCGAAAAAGTGAATATCCCGGTTATTGCTTCTGGTGGTGCTGGTGAACCAAGGCATTTATATGAGGTGTTGGTTAATGGTAAGGCTGATGCTGCTTTAGCTGCTTCTATATTTCATAGAAGAGAATATTCTATACCGAGAGTAAAAGAATTTTTAAGACAAAAAGGAGTAGAAGTAAGATTCGCTAAAAACAAGGATGAAAGGCGTGAAAATTATGAATAGAAACAAAATTTTAAATCAGATAAAATTTAATAAAGAAGGATTGATACCAGTTATAGTTCAGAATGAAGAAAACAAACAAGTGTTAATGTTAGCTTATATGAATAGAGAATCTTTAGAGAAGACCTTGGGAGAAGGAAGAACTTGCTTTTATAGTAGGAGCAGGAGGGAATTATGGTTTAAAGGGAGTACTTCGGGGAATACTCAGTTGGTAAAAAAGATTGTTCTGGATTGTGATAATGATGCCTTGTTAGTTTTAGTGGACCAAAAAGGAGTAGCCTGTCATACTGGAAATTATTCCTGTTTTTTTAAAGAGGTTAAAGGTGATAAGATAGAAAAAATAAAACTTGAATTTATTCCTCCCAAGCAAAAAAATCACTCAGAAAGGGTAAATTCTTCCCAAGAGAAAGGCAGGGACGAGCAATCGGAAACCGATAGTGGAATTATTAATGAGTTATACCAAGTAATTAAAGATAGAAAATTAAATTATAAAGATGGTTCTTATGTCTGTAAATTGTTAGCTAATTCTAAGGATTTATTACCTAAAAAGATAGGGGAAGAGGCAGCAGAAGTTATTATTGCATTTAAAGATAGAAATAGAAGTGCAATTATATATGAAGTAGCTGATCTCTGGTTTCATACCTTAGTAGCTTTAGGTAACTATAATATTCCTCCTCAGGAGGTATTTAAAGAATTAGAAAAAAGAAGAAAATGAGGTGATAAGATGAAAAATTACCCTCGTTGGCGAGATGAGCTAACCGACCAATTATTTAAGGCAATATTACTCCTTAAAAACGAAAAGGAATGCTACAGTTTTTTTGAAGATTTAGCTACTATCAATGAAATTAAGGAATTTAGTCAGAGGCTGGAAGTGGCTAAAATGTTAAGTGAGGGCTCTACCTATGAAGAGATTGTCCATAAAACCGGAGCAAGTTCTGCCACTATTAGCCGGGTAAAAAAGTATTTAAACTATGGAGCTGATGGTTATAAACTAATTTTAAAGAGGTTATCAGAAAGAAGAAAATAATTTTTTGTAAAAAAAACTTGACAAAGGAAATTGTTTTGTGCTAAATTATGTGTACATAAATAATAGATAAATACATTGAATATAATTTTAGAGAAGACTAATTAAAAACTGAATAGAGTTTTTTAAAATTATATACTGGAATAGTAAGCAAAATTGCTGAAATCCCTCCAGTAATGGCTTAAGTGAAATAAAGATATAGTAATTATATCAAGTAACTTAAGACGTAAGGGATGGCGTTAACATCTTCTTATAGATGAAGAGTGGAGAGTTTTTTGAATTAATTATGGCAAGAAGAGATTTTCTACTGAATTGGGGTGGCACCACGGAAATTATTTTTCGTCCCCAGGAGTAACTGCAAAAATATTGAGCGGTTAATCTTGGGGATTTTTGTTATAGGAACAACAATTTTAAAAGGAGGAGATAAGTATGTATAAAAAATTATTTATTCCCGGTCCTACTCATGTTACTGAAGATGTTCTACAGAAAATGGCTACTCCTATGATTGGGCACCGGACCAAAGAGGCTTCCAACTTACAGAGAGGCATTAGTGATAAACTAAGAAAGCTGATGTATACCCAAAATGAAATTCTATTATCCACTTCTTCCGGTAGTGGTTTAATGGAGGGGGCTATCCGTTCTTGTACCCAAAAGAGAGCAGCAGTCTTCTCCTGTGGTAATTTTGGTAATCGCTGGTTTAAGATGGCCGAGGACAATAATGTACCCGCTGATAAGTTTGAAGTAGAGTGGGGTGCCCCTAATCTTCCGGAACAGGTAGACCAAGTTTTAGCTACCGGCAAATATGACCTTATTACTGTGACCCATAATGAAACCTCAACAGGTATAATGAATCCAGTAGGAGAGATTGCTAAGGTGATGAAAAAATATCCTGAAGTAATATTCTGTGTGGATGCAGTAAGTTCTTTAGGAGGAGCTAAGATAGAAGTGGATAAGTGGGGAATCGACATCTGTTTAACCTCTAGCCAGAAGTGTTTAGGTTTACCTCCTGGTCTTTCTCTTTGTTCTATATCGGAAAAGGCCTTAGAGGCAGCCAGAAAAGTTAAATTTAGAGGGACTTACTTCGATCTTTTACAGATTTATGAATACATTCAAAAGAAAGATTATCAATACCCTTCTACTCCATCTGTATCTCATATGTTTGCCCTGGATTATCAATTAGATAAGATATTAAAAGAAGGATTAGAGGAGCGTTTTGCCCGCCATACAGAAATGGCTAATTATGTAAGGGCATGGGCGAAAGAAAAATTTGCTCTCTTAGCCCAGGAAGAATTTGCTTCCAATACAGTAACCTGTGTAAAGAATACTCGAGAGATCAGTGTAGGTGATTTAAACAAAGCTTTAGGTGAAAGAGGTTTTATGATTTCTAATGGTTATGGTAAGTTAAAAGAAAAAACTTTCAGAATAGCTCATATGGCTGAACTTACCCTTGACGATATTAAAGAGCTTCTTTCCAATATAGATGATATTTTAAGATTATAGGAGGTGACAAGATGTCAAAGATATTGGTAACTGATGGAATGGATAAGGAAGCTGTTCAGACCCTAAAGAATATGGGGTATGAAATAGTAGAGCAATTCTTCGGACCTGAAGAATTGAAAAAACAAGTTAAGAATTTTAATGTAATGGTAGTACGTTCAGCTACCAAAGTAAGGAAAGAGATAATAGATTCTGCAGTTGAGACTGGAAATTTAAAATTAATTATTCGGGGTGGGGTAGGGCTAGATAATATAGATGTCTCTTATGCCGAATCAAAAGGGATAAAGGTTAGGAATACTCCTAATGCTAGTAGTCTGGCTGTAGCAGAATTGGCTTTGGGGCATATGTTCTCTCTGGCTCGATTTATTGGAATATCCAATGTTACTATGAGAGAAGGAAAGTGGAATAAAAAGAAATATAAAGGAATTGAAATTTGTGGTAAAACTTTAGGGATCGTCGGCTTTGGAAGAATTGGGCAGGAACTGGCTACAAAAGCCTATGCCTTGGGAATGAAAATTCTCTATAATGATGTGTTAGGTCCAAATAGAGAATTTCCTAAATGCACTTTTGTTACGTTGGATGAACTTTTATCTAAAGCTGATTTTATTTCTTTACATATACCTGGTAATGGAGATAAGTCTCCTTTGATTGGCAAGAAAGAATTTTCCAAGATGAAAGACGGAGCATATCTTATCAATTGTGCCCGGGGGAGTGTGGTAGATGAGCAAGCTCTGTTAGAGGCGTTAAATTCCGGAAAACTTGCGGGAGCGGGATTAGATGTTTTTGTTGAGGAACCAACCAGCAATCTTGATTTAATAAAACACGAAAGAGTGTCACTAACTCCCCATATCGGAGCTTCTACTAAAGAGGCACAAAAAAGGATTGGCGAAGAGATAGTTTCAATTATTAAAGAAAATTTTTAGATTAAAAGGGGAATTTAAAAATGCCAGTAATCAAACCATTCAAAGCTTTTAGACCTCAATCAAATTTAATAACCAAGGTAGCATCAGCGCCTTATGATGTTCTAAATAGTGAAGAAGCCCGTCAATTGGTCAAAGATAATCCCTATTCCTTTCTCCACGTTAATAAAGCAGAAATAGATTTAGAACTACCCATAGACCATTATGATCAGAGGGTTTACAAAAAAGCCAGAGAGAATCTTAATAGGATGATAAAGGAAAAGATCTATCTGCAAGATAAACAGGAGAGTATCTACATCTATCAACAAATAATGAAAGGAAGAGTCCAGACCGGATTAGTGGTCTGTGCTTCTATTGATGATTATCTTAATGGGAAAATTAAGAAACATGAAAATACCCGAGAAGATAAAGAAAAGGATCGCATAAATCATATTGATTCCACTGGTGCTAATACTGGCCCAGTTTTTCTTGCTTATAAAACAAAAGGGGAAATAAAACAAATGATAAATAGATGGACCAAAGAAAAAGTGCCAGTATATGATTTTACCTCAGATGATGATATTACCCATATCTGCTGGATAGTCGATGATGGACAAACAATTGAACAATTAGTAAGAGCTTTTGCCGAGATTGATTATTTCTATATTGCTGATGGTCACCATCGAGCAGCGGCAGCAACTAAGGTAGGATTAAAAAGAAGAGAACAACTGAAAAAATATACTGGAGAAGAAGAATTTAATTATTTTCTATCAGTAATATTTCCTCATGACGAATTGTATATTATGGACTACAATCGGGTAGTATCTGATTTAGCAGGGAATTCTGAGGAAGAATTCATCCGGAAAATATCTAAAAAATTTACTATAGAAAAGTATAGAGGTAGAGGCCCCTACAGACCTGGAGCAAGACAAACTTTTGGCATGTATTTAGATAACTGCTGGTATAAACTAACTGCCAAACCAGGAACTTTTAATAAAGAAGATGTAGTAAATAGCCTTGATGTATCGATACTACAGAATAATCTTCTTGGTCCTATTTTGGGAATTAAAGATCCTCGGACAGATCAAAGAATAGAATTTATTGGGGGAATCAAGGGGTTAAAAGAATTAGAGAAAAGAGTGCAAGCAGGGATGAAAGTCGCCTTTTCCTTGTATCCCACTTCTATAGAAGAATTAATGGCGGTTGCTGATGCAGGAAGATTAATGCCTCCTAAATCAACCTGGTTTGAACCGAAACTGCGAAGCGGCATCTTTATCCATAAGATATAAATATATATATTTTTTAAAGGTTTGAATTTGCTAAACAATAATTACATTTTGTTTATTTCATAATTTTTACATTTACGTAATACGCAAATAGAAAAAATTGACAAAGCTTATTATTTATGTTAAAATTCTCCTCAAATTAAATAAATTACAGAAGTGTGCCTAGGGTTCCGTCTAATTAATTTATTAGAGCCTGTGACCGAGCGGTGCAAAGCATTAAATGAATGCTACACTTTTGGGATAAAAGCCTGAAGGAGAGGTTCTGTAGGAAAACATTACCTGTCACTCAGGCTTTTTGTATATTATAAAACTTTGATGAAGTAGCCTGATAAAAATGTATGGTTGTTTGACGAAAAGGACCAGGAATTTAATATGGCTGCTACTCAGACAATGCATAAAGAGTAATTAAAAAAAGGACTATAAAATTAGATGAGGGTATTGTAGAGTTGGTAGCCCAAGAAAAAAACAAAAACAATTTATGATGTATTAAAAGAGGAGCTATACAAAGAAAAGAAACTTGCCAGAAAAGAAGGTTTAGTTTCGATGGCCAGTGTGCCTATGATAGTGAAAGATAAAGTTATAGGTGTGCTTAATATTTATACTACTAGTTCTTATGAAATTTCTAAAGCAGATATTAATCTTTTGGGCATAGTAGCATTAACGAGAAAAACGATCTAAGCATATGTCCGGATGCAAGAAGAGGAAGATATAGGACAAGCAGAGCTTGAATTTTGAGAGCACCACATCTGTAAGAGCTTGGGTGTCTATATAATAAGGCTGAAACTGGTTCACTAAGAGGATTTCCAAGTACGCAGTTTATCTTTAATGAAGATTTATTAGAGATAAACTGTGATCTTTTGGCACCAGAGTAGCCTTAGAAGAGGTAATTACCAAGAAGAATGCAAATAACATAAGAGCAAAAATTATAGCTGAAGCTGCTAATGGGCCTACCACTCCGGAAGCAGATGAAATATTGTTCCAAAAGAGAGTTTTTGTAATTCCTGATATTTTAGCTAATGCCGGTGGGGTTATTGTATCTTATTTTGAATGGATACAAGGTCTTTATGGTTATTTCTGGGACGAAGAAAGAGTAAATAGAAGACTAAAAATAGTGGTAAAAGCCTTTAACGAAATATCAAAAGCTGCTCAAAAAGAGAAGATAGATAACCGAACTGCTGCCTATATATATGCTGTATCACAAGTAGCAAGAGCAATGAAAGCACGAGGAATTTGACCCTAATTGATTTATTGCCTGGCGATGATTTGGCAAAAATAATGGAAAAGTTAATTAGGGGAATAGATGGAGGTAAAAGGAGATGGCGAAAGTAGAATTTAGCAAGAGAACTAATCTTATAGAACAGGCGGTTTATAAATTTAATCTTCAAGACGTAGGAGAACCAAATCTTTATCGGGAAATATTTCCTTATACAGAGATACCTAGAATAACCTTTAATCATAGACATGTTCCGATGTTTGTTCCTGAGGAGATCTGGATTACGGATACCACTTTTAGGGATGGGCAGCAGTCCAGGTCTCCCTATAAACCAGATCAGATGGTAAGAGTTTACGATTATCTACATGAACTTGATAATGATTCTGGGCTTATAAGGCAAACAGAATTTTTTATTTATTCCAAAAGTGATAGGGAAGCTGTAGAAAAATGTCAAAGCAAAGGATATAAGTATCCAGAAATTACAACCTGGATAAGGGCAAAAGAAGAGGATTTTAGATTGGCAAAAGAGATGGGGATAAAAGAGACCGGTATTTTAGTCCCTTGTTCTGATTATCATATATTTAAAAAGCTTAATCTTACTCGGAGAAAGGCCGTAGAATTATACCTTTCTATTGTCAAATTAGCTCTGGAAAATGAAGTGATTCCCCGGTGTCATTTTGAAGATATTACTCGAGCTGATTTTTATGGGTTTGTGGTTCCCTTTGCCAATGAGCTTATGAAACTTTCCAGACAAACAAAAATACCTATTAAGATAAGGGCTTGTGATACTTTAGGTTTAGGCGTTTCTTACCCGGGAGCAGCTTTACCGCGTTGTGTGCAGGGCATTATATATGGACTTAGACATTACGCTGAGGTGCCTTCAGAATGGCTCGAGTGGCATGGACACAATGATTTTTATAAAGTCGTAACCAATTCTACTACAGCCTGGCTTTATGGAGCCTCAGCCGTGAATACTTCTCTTTTAGGAATAGGTGAAAGAACGGGCAATTGCCCCTTGGAAGCAATGGTTATTGAATATGCTCAACTTAGAGGGACTTTGAAAAATGTAAAATTAGAAGTAATAACTGATATAGCTAATTATTTCGAGAAAGAGCTTAAATATAAAATTCCATCTCGAACTCCTTTTGTAGGGAAAAATTTTAATAAAACCCGAGCAGGAATTCATGCTGATGGGGTATTAAAGGATGAAGAAATTTATAATATTTTTGATACAGAAAAGTTGTTAAAAAGACCGTTGAAAGTATCAGTTGGTGCACATTCAGGGCTTGCAGGAATTGCTTTTTGGGTAAATAACTATTTTAAGCTTGAAGGTGACAGAAAAGTAGATAAAAGAGACTGGAGAATTCTAAAGATAAAGGAATGTATAGATAGAGAATATGCCAAAGGCAGGGTGACAAGCTTTAGTGATGAGGAACTAAAATCTTTAATAACCTCACTTTTTGGAAGAGAAGCAAAGGGCGAAGGAGAAGCACCTGGTTTTGATTTGGCGGAACCGTAAGAAAATACTACTATTTACTAACGACTAAACAAAGGAGGTCTTAAAATTGCCATTCACAGTGGCCCAGAAAATTATAAGAGAACATTTAAAAAAGGGAAAGATGATTCAAGGCGAGGAGATAACCATAGGTATTGATCAAACACTTACCCAGGACGCTACCGGGACTATGACCTATCTTGAACTTGAGGCTTTAGGCATTGATAAGATAAAGACAAAAAGATCTGTCGCCTACATTGATCACAATACTCTTCAATCAGGGCCAGAAAATGCTGATGATCATCTCTATATCCAGACAGTAGCCAAAAAATATGGAGTATATTTTTCCAGACCAGGTAATGGCATATGTCACCAGGTTCATTTGGAAAGATTTGCAATTCCAGGTGAGACTCTTTTAGGCTCAGATAGTCACACCCCTACAGCTGGAGGAATGGGAATGTTGGCTATAGGAGCAGGAGGGATTGATGTGGCAGTGGCTATGGCTCAGGGAGAATACCATTTTATAATGCCCAAGATAGTGAAGGTAAATTTGATAGGGGAGTTAAATCCCTGGGTTTCAGCAAAAGATATAATATTGGAACTGTTAAGAAGAATATCTGTTAAAGGTGGGGTAGGAAAGATATTTGAATATAATGGGGGAGGGATAAAAAATTTATCTGTTCCCCAAAGAGCAACTATTACTAATATGGGGGCTGAATTGGGAGCATTAACTTCTATATTCCCGAGCGATGAAAGAACTTATGAATTTTTAAGAGCTCAAAAGAGGAGAAAAGATTATACAGAGATCCAAGCTGATGATGGGGCAATTTATGATGAAGAGATAGAAATAAACCTTTCTCAATTAGAACCCTTAGTTGCCTGTCCTCATAGCCCAGATAAGGTAATACCAGTATCTTCTTTAAAAGGGCTTAAAGTTGGTCAAGTAGTTATAGGAAGTTGTACAAATTCTTCTTATAGTGATTTAATGAAAGTAGCGAGAATTCTTCAAGATAAAACCATAGCTGAATATGTTTCTTTGGCAATAGCACCAGGGTCAAAACAAGTTTTGTCTATGCTGGCTAGAAATGGAGCTCTGGCAACATTAATTGAGTCAGGTGCAAGGATTCTTGAATGTGCTTGTGGTCCTTGTATTGGTATGGGTCAATCACCTTCGACAAATGGTGTGTCTTTAAGGACCTTTAATCGCAATTTTGAGGGGAGGTCTGGCACATTTTCAGCAAAAGTCTATTTAGTTAGCCCAGAAGTTGCTGCAGTATCGGCCATTAACGGTTATTTGAGTGATCCAAGGGATTTAGGAGAGCCACCTTTAGTCAAAGAATCAGAGCTCTTCTTGGTGGATGATAATTTAATTATACCCCCAGCTAATAATCCTGAGGAAATAGAAATAATAAAGGGTCCGAATATAAAACCATTTCCATTAGGTAAGCCTTTAAGCTCAAAGATTCAGGGGAAAGTTCTAATAAAGCTGGGAGATAATATTACTACTGACCATATTATGCCATCGAATGCTAAATTACTCCCTTACAGATCAAACATACCTTATCTTTCTAATTATTGTTTGACTCCTTGTGATAAGGATTTTCCCGAAAAAGCAAAGAAGAATAGAGGAGGTTTTATAATTGGAGGCATAAATTATGGGCAAGGTTCAAGTCGAGAACATGCTGCCCTTGTTCCTCTGTACCTGGGGGTAAAAGCAGTTTTGGCAAAGTCATTTTCTAGAATACATTATTCAAATCTCATAAATAATGGAATAATACCTTTAGTATTTGAAAATCCAGAAGATTATGATGATATAAATGAAATGGATGATCTTTTGATAGAAGATACTATTTCCCAGGTTAAGGGTAGAATAATTAAGATTAGAAATATAACTAAAGGCAAAGAATATAGAATGATTTTAGATATTACTTCCCGACAGAGGGAGATGTTGCTGCAGGGAGGTATTTTAAATCTAATAAGATTAAAAGAAAATACAAAAGAGTAATTTAATTGTATAGGAATTTTATTTTTCTTAAACCTTAATTCGTATTTCGTATCTCGTGAAGATAATAGAAGTCAGGATTCAGAATCCAGTATTCAGAATTATTTTAAGAAGTGATAAGAGTATATAAAATTTAATTTAACACTAACGACTATTCACTATTCATAAACGACTAATTTAATGGTAGGAGGCGACTTAATTGACTTATAATATTACTTTGATTCCGGGGGATGGAATTGGTTCGCAAATTATTGAAGCAGCTAAAATGGTTTTAGAGGCAAGCGGAGTAAATATTTACTGGGAAGTTGTAGAAGCTGGACAAAAGGCTATCCAAAAATATGGTACACCTCTTCCTGATTTTGTGATAGATAGTATCAAAAAGAATAGAGTGGCATTAAAAGGACCGGTTACAACACCTGTAGGGACAGGTTTTAGAAGTGTTAATGTAGCATTAAGACAGGCATTAAAATTGTATGCAAATATTAGACCGGTAAAATCGTATAAAGGTATACCCTCTCGATATTCGGATATTGATTTGGTAATAGTTAGGGAGAATACAGAGGGCTTATACGCCGGGATAGAACATATGGTAGGAGAAGATGCTGCTGAAAGTATAAAGATAATAACCAGGAAGGCAAGTGAAAGAATTACCAAGTTTGCCTTTGAACTGGCTAAAAAAGAAGGAAGGAGAAAGGTTACAGCAGTTCACAAGGCAAATATAATGAAATGTACAGACGGACTTTTCTTAGATTGTGTTAAAAAAGTTTCTCAAGGATACACCGAGATAGTTTTTGAGGATATAATAGTTGATGCGATGAGTATGAAGCTAGTTCAAACACCTCAAGATTATGAGGTTTTAGTTATGCCAAATCTTTATGGAGATATACTCTCCGATTTGGCTGCAGGTTTGGTTGGTGGATTAGGGATAGTCCCCGGAGCTAACATAGGAGAAAAGGAGGCTGTATTTGAGCCAGTGCATGGGTCTGCTCCTGACTTAGATCCCAATATGGCCAATCCGACTGCAACAATTCTTTCCGGGGTAATGATGTTGAAATATTTAGGAGAGAAAGAAGCTGCAGAGAGAGTAGAAAAAGCTGTGGCGAAAATTTTGGAAGAGGGTAAGAATTTAACTCCCGATCTTGGAGGCAGTGCAGGGACAGCAGAGTATACTAACGCGATTATAGATGCTATAGAACAACCTTTATCATAA
>Ga0190359_1002181_pt1 | contig 11815 bp, 9 predicted proteins | sample 48721823_MG_FD_161269 | JGI IMG/M metagenome (GOLD analysis project Ga0190359, IMG submission 161269) | Hydrothermal vent microbial mat bacterial communities from Southern Trench, Guaymas Basin, Mexico - 4872-18-2-3_MG | ecosystem: Environmental > Aquatic > Marine > Hydrothermal vents > Microbial...
AATTTAAAGGACTGTTGTAAAGAAAATAACTTTCTGCAGGCGTTAAAGATGACTTTGTGGAATCGAGTAAGCCAAAGGTTTGTTGAATTTTAAGTTTTCTGTTCAAGATACCCAGAACAAAAAAAGTAACATCTTTTAATTGCACGTTGGCGGTTAAAGTCGATAAAAAATTCCAGCTATTTTTCGAACCGCAATAAGCAAGAAAAGGGATTATTTTTTGTTTTGTCGAAATATTCAGGGAATCATTTTGCAGAATATTCAATAAGAAGGATTCTGATTGGGGATGGTTAAATTGGGCAATACCGAAAGCAGCTAAAATTTTTACAGAATCAGACCTGTTGTTTTGAAAAATATCCTTTAATAATGGAAATAAAGAGTCGTTTTTTGTGTGGGCTACTGCCAAAACAAAATCAAGTTTTTCTTTTTCATTCTGTGCTTGTTGAAAAAGTTTCCGCCATTCCTGCACATTGCTTGAACGAGCAAACTCAAGTTTTTTTAATTTACTGTTAAAGGAAGCCGCCTGATAATTTGGGGAACAAGACCAGCTCAATAAAAGAAATAGAAATAGGTATATTTTAACTTTCATTAGTGATTTTCTCCATTAAATTTATGCTTAATTCAATAATTACAATATTAAATAAAAAAACAAACATAGGCAAAAGTAAGCAAAAAAAAGTAGAACATATTGTTTTTATGAAAATTAAATTAGCTAAAAAAGGATTGACATTATTTTAATATTTATGTAATTTGAAAAGTGTGAATTTATTAATATTTATATAAGTAAAATTTTTGTAAAAACAGACAGTTGGAGGAATAATGTCTAAACAAGATGTAAGAGGTTCCATAGTATTAGAGCTCATTATTGTTCTGCTGGTGGCCGCATTGGTGGCAGTAATTTTAATTCCTGGTAAAATATGGAAAGAACAGGAACAGGAAGAAATTACTGCGCATACTAATATGACTGCCATCTACGAAGCCTTGAAATACTACAAACAATTAACCGGGAAGTACACGGCTGATCCCGCGGAGCTGTTAAACACTATTCGTGCTGATTCAAACTTGATGCGCAAACAAAAAGTTGTGAATTACACCAGAGAATTAATCCGCAATTTTAACTCTTATTTGAATAATCCCTATGTTTACAACATTATGCGCATCAAAATGAATGTTACGCAAATTATAGATGACCTGGAAAGTAACCGTTACCATTTCCTGACAATAGACGAAATCAATAACGAAGCAAATGAATTAAAAATTCAATTAGGCAATTTCCTTAATTCACCCACCACGCCAGATTTGGTTAAAGTTTTTTCTTATGTGGATTCTTTAAACCAGATTAAGCAAACATTGACTGATTATTCATTACAGGTAAATACATTAAAAATTATTTCTGTGATAGATTCTTTAGAAAAATATTTGCAAAATGTAGATCCTAATAAAGCAAAAGAGTCCTGGCAAACATTATCTCAAAGAATTCAGGAATTTGATAAAAATGTAAAACGATCACCGATTAATCGCGTTTCCAGTGTTGCTGATCGTGTGGAAGATTTCCGTAAAAGAGTGGATGATTCATTTGAAAAACTGAGTATGCTGGATTTACAGGCAGAGCTGGCCTCTATTCGTGGAATTAATCAAAAAATTAAAGAGATGTACCAAAAATTCTTAAAAGATTACAATGTGACCTCACAACTGGCTTTAAGCAAATTGTCTGAGGCGGATTCTTTAATTGTTCATCTAACTGAAAAGAATTTTTACAGTCCAGTCAATGGACAAATGTACAAATTGCTGTTTGATGCCGATTCACAGTTTGTTAAGGTGGAAAGCCCAGTCCTTTTGGATGAGCTTAAAGAAAAAGCCCTGCCGGTAGCTGATGAAATTAAAGCTTTGCCTTTCCTTACAGCGATTGAAAACTATTACAAATTAGTGGACTCTACTGTCATTAAAGCCGACGAAATAAGACGTAAATTTCGTAAAAATGCTGATCTGTTTATTGCCTACAAAGAATTAGAGGATATTAAAGGACGGTTTAACGACTTAAGCGTAATCAGTTCTGCACGTGATTTGTCTGATTTTGTTAAGATAGTACCCCGCTGCCAAAGCTATAGCAATTTAAAAGAGAAAATTGAAAAAAGCTTGAATGCCGTTCGAATTTTTAACCAGGCGTATACTGAAAATGTTTTTGGAAACCTTGATTCTGTTCATGTACGGTTTATTGCAAAATTAGATGAAATCAATGGCATTCTGGAAAAAATGCAGAAACGCCGTAGAAGAGCAAAAATTCCCACTTTAATGGCAGAACGCCAGACGATGGATTCGTTATTGACTGCTTTTAAAGGTGTTAAAGATGATCAATTGATCAGTAATTTAAATAAGCTCGAAAAAGAAGTGGGAGACTTGTTTGTTTTTGCCGAAGAAGGTAAAAAGATTAAAGTTTACGGAGTTTTTGATAAGGAAATTAAAAATTTTGGATACATTTATAAAGATGTAAAAAGCTGGGAAGAAGAAAAGAAAAAATAATATTAAAGGGGGAATTTAATTCCCCCTTTAATTTCAGCAAAAGGTTGTAAATAATATGGAAGAATATCTTGGAATTTCTTTTACAAATCGATCTTTATCATTGGCCAAAGTAAAAGAAGGCGATCAAATTCCTAAATTGCTTTCTGCTTATGAAATCCTTTATCCTTTCCCTTTTGAATATAACGCCCTTTTAAAAAATGAGAATCTTGAAATTCTTGGAGAAAAGCTAAAACAATTTGTAGAAAACAATAATTTAAACGGAAGTTTTTGTAATATTTCTTTGCCGATGTATTTAGTGCAAATGAAACGCGCCCCCCTTCCATTGGACTTAGATAATCGAATACTACAGAAACAAATCGTTTGGGAATTGGAAAATATTAATTCTGTTCCAATAGAAGAAAGCAAAGTTATTAAGCTGGCACATGATTTTAGTTTTGGCAGTTATTATGAATCGGTTTTTGTTTTAATTCAGAAAAAGGCCATTGAAACAATTAAAAAATTTGTTGAAGGAACCGGCTTAAAATTAAAAAAATTAGTCTTAGATTCTGACACACTATTGAAATTTTTAATGAGCTTTAATCTTTTACAACCCGCAAAAAATCAAATTGTTTTTCAGGTAGATGTTTTCAATATTGCTATTTACCAATACCTGGATGGAAAATTTTATAGCTATGAATTGGCTTCAGTTACTGAAAAAGAAAAAGAAGCTACCTTTGAGCAAAAAGTACTTAAAATTGTAGAAGAAAAGATGGAGAATTTCCTGCAATTGGTTAATAGCTTACCTGGGTATGAATATCCTGTAGAAGCATTTATTACACGTTTAATAACCGAGAACTTGTCAAAAAAATTAAAAGAAGCAAACCATCCGGTCGAAGAACTAATATTAAATCATGTTTTAAACGAAGATTTGCCAGCAAAAAACATAGAATCTTTTGCTGTTATATTATAAAAATTTGGGAGGGAAAAGGTGGATCACGATATATTAAGCGAAGACGATTTTTTTGAACAGTTAAAAAAAGAAAAACGTCAAACTTCCGCTCCGAAAAAAGAAGAACCCGAGACGGAAGAAAGTCAACCCACTCTTGAAGAACCACTTGAAACCGATTTATTTGAAATGGAACAAGAAGAAGAGCAGCCTGCGGTTGAACAAGCTCCACCTGAAGATCAGTCATTAGAACCAGAAGAAGAGCTCCAGGCAGAAGTAGGGGAAGAGCCTCCCATCAAACCTCATCCATTCGAAGAAGAAAGTTTTGCTTCTTATGATGACGAAGTACTTGGAGCAGTTGATTTTTCTAAAGAGGAAGAGCCTGAAAAAGTAAAAGAAGAACAACCCCCAGTGAAATCTACAGAACCTCAACCTAAGATATTTGTCCCGGAAGACAAAGTAGAAGATGAAAAATTACCCGGTTTAAGTAAGAAACCAGTCATTATTTGGAGTGTTGTTGCGATTGTTGTAATTGCCGGAATTTTAATATTTTTTACTATGTTTTCCGGTGAAAAAAACGTAGAGCCTGAACAAAAAGCAGAACAGATTCAACAACCAACAACTGAAATATCTGCACCTGAGGAAGATCCTCTTCTCGCAAAACAAAAATCCTTTTTAGGGCAATTAGCCGCCGCAAACAGCCAAAATTTTGCAATTATTGCTAATCTTTTTAGCAGCGCAGAAAAAAACAACATTCAAATTTCAAGCCTGCTATTCTATGGAGATGAGCTCTCTGTTGAAATTTTTGGCAAAGATCGGGGGCAGTTGGCCAAAGCCTTAATGGACATCCGAACATCGTTAAGAAATGCTGGATTAAAGGTTGTTGCTTCAGAGGTAAGGCCCGGCGATGGAATTACCAGTGTTCTTTCTTTTAAGTTACCACAAAATGCTGGCAGTGGTGAAATCAATGCCAAATTAACAAGTGTTAGCGATGCCAGCCAGTGGTTAAAAATATTGGCACAACAGTTTTCTGTCTCGATTTCGCCGGTAAAAGAGGTTGGTTCAAAAACAGCCCAATTCAATCTGAAGCAACACCGGCTTCAATTTAAGGTTAAAGGAAGCTATGAAAATTGTGTCCGCTTCTTTAGCGCCTTGGGACAAAGCAATAGAAATTTAAGAGTCCATAAGATGGTTTTTTCTTCTCTAGATCAAAAATCATTTAGTAAAGCAAAATACCAGGCTGATTTTATTGCGGATCTTTACTTTTAAGGAATCAGGAATGAATGCGGATTATTGCAGGAATTTATAAGGGAAGGAAATTAAAAGGGAGTTCAGACCTTTCTATACGTCCGACTACTGGTCGGGTAAAGGAACTTATTTTTAATGTTTTACAAGGATTTACGGAAGACAATGCTGCTTTAGATCTGTTTTCAGGAAGCGGGACTTTAGGGATAGAAGCCTTAAGCCGTGGTGCGCAAAAAGTTGTTTTTGTTGACGCTTCGGATCGTTCCCTTGCTGTTCTTAAGGATAATCTGAATACGATTGGGGTTCCGGAAGAAAAATATTCTATTGTTAAAAGTGATGCAATACAATTTGTAAAAAAGGCCGAATTTTCTGTGGATTTGTTACTTTTAGATCCACCATTCAGATATCCGAAATTACAACAGTTAATTGATTTACTGGTCACGTCAAAGCTAATGACTCAAAAGAGTGTTTTGGTTGTAGAACATGAAACAATCAATCCTTTAAAGTTGGAAAGCGATGTTTACGAAGTTTTAATTCAGAAAAAAATGGGCAGAAGTTTAATCAGTTTTTTAGTCAAAAAGGAAGAAAATGAGTCATAAAAAAATTGCCATTTATCCTGGAACGTTTGATCCCATTACTTTAGGTCATATAGATATTATTGAGCGGAGTTCAAAATTATTTGATGAAATAATTGTTACTCTGGCTATTAATCCGGCGAAAAAGCCGCTGTTTGATGTCCATGAGCGCATGGAAATGATAGAAGATGCGGTTAAAGACTTTCCAAATGTTCAGGTTGAAAAGTTTGATGGATTGGTGGTCGATTTTGCCAAAAGGATGAATGCTACCGTAATTATCAGGGGATTACGCGCCATCACAGATTTTGAATATGAATTTCAGATGGCCTTAATGAACCGGCAATTATCGGAAGATATTACTACAGTCTTTTTAATGCCTCATGAAAAATTTACTTATTTAAATTCGACAATAATAAAAAATGTTGCTAATTTTGGCGGGGATATTGAAAAATTTGTAACTAAATTTGTTGAGCGGAAACTAATAGAGAAATTATCGGAGAAAGGGACGAAAAATGGACTTTATTGAAAAAATCAGATCTAATGCCAGTAAAAACATTAAAAAAATTGTTCTTCCTGAAGCCTTTGATCCACGTGTTTTAAAAGCAGCCAGAATCTTAAAAGATAAAAATCTGGTTCATCCAGTATTATTAGGGAACCCTGATGCGTTAAATAAAATTGCCGGTCAGGAAAATATTACTATTTCCGACCTGGAAATTGAAGAGCCAGCTGCTTCGGGGAAATTAGAGACTTTTGCCAACGAGTTTTTTGAATTAAGAAAACACAAAGGCATAACCATGGAGCAGGCTCGACAAACGGTGGAAAATATTTTGTATTACGGAGCTATGATGGTACGCAAGGGCGAGGTTAGCGGTGGAGTTGCCGGATCGGTGGCCACAACAGGAGACGTATTACGGGCAGCCATTCAGGTGATTGGAATGAAAACCGGCATTAAAGCCGTGTCCAGTTCATTTATTATGGTTTTGAAAGACGGCAGAGAATTCGGTTTCGGTGATTGTGCCGTAATCCCCAATCCGGACGTTGATCAGCTGGCCAGTATTGCCATCAGCAGTGCAACTACCTTCAGAGGATTGGTTGGCGAAGAACCGCGTGTTGCCATGTTGTCTTTTTCCACAAAGGGTAGCGCGCAGCACGAAGATGTTGAAAAAGTGGTTCAGGCAATGGCCCGCGTAAAAGAGCAGGCACCGGATCTTAAAGTTGATGGCGAACTTCAATTTGATGCAGCCCTGTTGCCGGAAATTGCCCAGCGAAAAGCGCCGGGAAGTCCCGTAGCCGGGAAAGCCAATGTTTTTATTTTCCCTGACCTTGATGCCGGCAACATCGGTTATAAAATTGCCGAACGTCTTGGTGGTGCCGAGGCAATTGGTCCGGTCATTCAGGGATTGGCCAAACCGTTTAATGATTTATCCCGCGGCTGCAGTGTTGATGATATTGTGAACGTGGCATGCATTTGTAGTATTTTAGCAGAAAATTAGGACGCAGAAGGAGGTGAAAGACGATGCCGACCTATGAATATATTTGCAAGAATTGTGGATATGAATTTGAAGAATTCCAGAGCATTTCAGCGGAGCCAATCAGTATTTGCCCAAAATGCAAGGGTCGCGTAGAGAGAAAAATAAGCGCCGGAGCCGGCCTTGTGTTTAAAGGTTCGGGTTTTTACATAACCGATTACAAAAATAAAGAAAATAATTCAAAGAATACCAAGTCAGCAAAATCCTCAACTAAAAAATCTGATTCTTAATCTTTTAACCTTTAAAGAAAGGGGATAGGTATGTCAAAATTTAAACAAAAGTTAGCGGAAAAGATTCCTTCATATCGTGAAAGAGTTACCAAACTCATGAAGGAATATGGCGATGTTGTTGTTGATCAGGTGCACATTCGCCAGTTTTATGGCGGTATGCGTGGTTTAAAGTGTTTAACCACAGATATTTCTTATCTTGACCCAAACGAAGGTATTCGTTTTCGCGGTTACACCATTCCTGAAGTTTTAGAAAAATTGCCCAAACCCAAAGGCGCAGAAATGCCCTATGTAGAAGGTCACTTCTATTTATTGTTAACCGGTGAAATTCCAACGGAAGAAGACATTCAGGATGTGGTAGAAGAATTTAAAGCCAGAAGCCGTGTGCCATATTATGTTTACGATTTGTTACGTGAAATGCCGCGCGACACCCATCCAATGACCATGTTTTCGGCTGCCATTTTATCCATGCAGCGTGAATCGGTTTTTGTAAAACGTTATAACGAAGGGATTTCCAAAATGGATTACTGGGATCCCTTTTATGAAGATGCGCTTAATTTACTGGCTAAATTACCGGAAATTGCCGCCTATATTTACCGCATGAAATACAAAGCAGATACCCCAATACCTTCCAATCCTGATCTGGATTTTGGCGCCAATTTTGCTCACATGATGGGTATTGATCATCCTTATGATGAAGTTGCCCGACTCTATTTTATTTTACACAGCGATCACGAAAGCGGTAATGTTTCGGCTCATACAACTCACCTTGTGGCTTCTGCCCTTTCCGATCCTTATTATGCGCTTTCTGCCGGAATGAATGGTTTGGCAGGCCCGTTGCATGGTTTGGCTAATCAGGAGGTGCTGCGCTGGATTCAACAGGTAATGGACAAAATGGGCGGTAAGCTGCCAACCAAGGAAGAACTGAAAAAATTTGTCTGGGATACGTTAAATTCCGGTCAGGTGATTCCTGGTTATGGTCATGCCGTATTAAGAAAAACCGATCCGAGATACACAGCTCAACGTGAATTTGCCTTAAAACATTTACCAGATGATCCTATTTTCAAACTGGTTAGCATGCTTTACGAAGTTGTGCCGCCAATTTTGCAGGAACAGGGTAAAGCTAAAAACCCATGGCCCAATGTTGATGCACATTCGGGATGCATTCAATGGCATTATGGCGTACATGAATACGATTTCTACACTGTGATGTTTGGTGTTGGTCGGGCTATCGGAGTTTTGAGCAATATTGTCTGGGATCGTGCCGTTGGTCAGGCCATCGAACGTCCGAAATCATTGACCACTGACATGTTGGAAGAAATTGCCGGCATTAAAAAATAAGGCTTTCCTCCTTTCTTGAAATCCCGAATCCAGGTGCCTTTTGGTGCCTGGATTTTTTTATGTCTTGATACCAGACAAAATATTTCTAAAAACTCAAAAAATGTTTATCTTAAAAAAACAATACAAATTGAAAGGTCAGCCATGCGCCAATGGATTCTCCTGTTTTCATTACTCTTACCTTTTTTATTGCAAGCTCAAAACTACCCGCGAAATCCGATTCATTTTACTTCTGCGGAAAATAGATGGAAAAGCTTTGAACAACGACAGATTTTAAAAGCCAAATCTCTGGTTAAAAATATACCCTTCCAGAATATTGGCCCTTCGGTACAGAGCGGCCGCGTGGTTGATATTGAAGGGAACCCGCAAAATTCAGCTGAATTTTTTGTAGCCTATGCTTCAGGAGGGTTGTGGCATACCACAACCAATGGCATTGATTTTGAACCGTTGTTTGACAACCAACCGGTAATGACCATTGGTGATATTGCCATCGATTGGCAACATGGCAAACGCATTTGGGTGGGCAGCGGCGAAAGTAATTCTTCTCGGTCTTCTTACGCAGGAAACGGAATTTATCTTAGTGAAGATGGAGGCCAGACCTGGCAATATAGAGGTCTGGGAGAAAGCCACCATATTGGGCGTATTGTGCTGCATCCAAAAAATCCAGACGTCATTTGGGTTGCGGCTCTGGGTCATCTTTATTCCGAAAATGAACAACGAGGTGTTTACAAAAGTTCAGACGGTGGGAAAACCTGGCATCATGTTTTATATGTAAATCCAAATACAGGGGCTGTGGATCTGGTTATTGATCCACAGGACCCTAATGTGCTTTATGCCTCTACCTGGGAGAGAACGCGGCGCGCCTGGAATTTCTGGGAAGGAGGCACGGGTTCAGGAATTTACAAAAGCACAGATGGAGGCGAAAACTGGAAATTAATTTCCACCGAACAAAGCGGCTTTCCTCATGGTGATTTTGTAGGGCGCATTGGTTTAACGATTTCTCCACAAACCCCACAGATACTTTACGCCGTGGTTGATAATCAAAAACATCGTAAAAAAGAAAAAGAGGAACTGATTGTAACTAAAGACCTGTTACGCAAAATTTCTGTAAAAGACTTTTTGAAAATTAAGCCGGAAGATTTGAATGCATTTTTAGATCATTACAACTTTCCGCTGGAGTTTAATGCCGATACGCTATTTCAATTGGTTAAAAAAGGCAAAATAAAACCGGTTACGCTGGTGGAATATCTTGAAGATGCCAATGTAGAATTGTTTGACGCACCGGTAACTGGCGCAGAGGTTTACCGTTCAGAAGACGGAGGACAAACCTGGAAGCGGACGCATCAGGGTTTTTTAGATAAGGTATTTTATTCTTTTGGTTATTATTTCGGAAACATTCGCATTGCACCGAAAGATTTTAATAAAATCTATTTACTGGGCGTGCCGGTATTAGTATCAACGGACGGTGGACAGACGTTTCAATCCATTAATCAAGAAAATGTCCATGTGGATCACCATGCGCTATGGATCAATCCAAACAATCCGAATCATTTGATTTTGGGCAACGATGGTGGAATTAACATTAGCTACGACAATGGGCGCACCTGGTTAAAAGCCAACCATCCTCCGGTGGGTCAATTTTACACCGTGGCTGTTGATATGGCCAAACCCTACCATGTGTATGGCGGTTTGCAGGACAATGGCGTTTGGATGGGGCCGTCAAATCACCGGGAGTCACGTTCGTGGCAACAAAGCGGACACTATGCCTTTAAATCGATTATGGGCGGCGATGGCATGCAGGTAGCAATTGACACACGTACAAATCAAATAGTTTACACAGGCTTTCAATTCGGAAATTATTTTAGAATTGATCTTACAAACAATAAATCAAAACGCATTACACCAAAACATCAACTTGGCGAACGTCCGCTTCGTTTCAACTGGCAAACGCCCATTCACCTTTCACAACACAATCAGGACATCCTTTATATTGGCGCGCAAAAGGTTTTTCGTTCCATGGACCGGGGAGAGCATTGGACGGCCATTTCAAGTGATTTAACCAAAGGGGGTAAAAACGGAGATGTTCCTTATGGCACATTAACTTCCATCCACGAGTCGCCTTTAAAATTTGGGCTTATTTACGCAGGCAGTGATGATGGCTTGGTTCATGTAACAAAAGATGGCGGTGCACACTGGGAACGCATTTCAGACAGCCTACCGCAGGATTTTTGGGTCAGCCGTGTGCAGGCATCACAGCATAATGAGAGTCGCTGTTTTGTGGCCCTCAATGGTTACCGTTGGGATAACTTTGAAGCCCTGCTTTATCGTTCAGAAGATTATGGTCAGCACTGGCGGCGCATCGGCCTGAATTTGCCAGCAGAACCAATTAATGTGGTTAAGGAAGATCCGGTCAACGAGGGCATACTTTATGTGGGAACCGATCATGGCGTTTATGTTTCATTAAATGGCGGAAAACATTTTATGGCCTTTGCCCGCGGCTTGAGTGATGCACCTGTGCATGACCTTGTGGTTCATCCCCGTGACCATGATTTGGTGATTGGCACCCATGGCCGTTCAATTTACATCGCCGGAGTGGAAGAAGTTGAAAAACTGACGCAGGATTTACTTACCAAAGAACTACACCTCTTTAATTTAAAGAATCAAAAAGAACAACCCTATGTGGGCAACCGCAACTATGCCTGGAAGTTTAATAAAGGCGATTCTTTAAAGATTGCCTTTTATTGCAAAAATGCCGGTCTTACAAAAATTGCAATAACAGGCAAAAGGGATTTTACACTGGCTGAATGGCAGGTTAAAAGTGATGAAGGATTAAATTTTGAATTTTACGATTTTGCTCTGGATTCAGTCGTTTTGCAAAAATACCTGAATGAAATTGTAAAAGATAAAGCGCAGGCTAAAAAACTGAAAAAACGTGACAATGGGAGATGCTATTTGCCTGCCGGAGATTACACGGTTGTTTTAGAACACGATGGGCAAAAGGTGAAAGGTACCTTTAAAATCGAACCATTACCTAAAAAAGAGCGCAAAAGGAAAAAGAAAACACCGTAATTTTTGACAGATTGTTAAAGTGGATTCAAGAGGAGTGATCAATGGTTGATAGCCAAATTTAAGGAGCCTGAATGAAACGGAACTTTTGGCTGATTGTAATCAGTGGATTAATTTTAATAATTACTTTTTTACATTACAACACGCCAACTTCCATCTGGCAATTCCACTTGATTTATATGGAGTTGTACTTTATTCCAATTTTACTGGCTGCTTTTCAGTTTGGCGTAAAAGGGGGCGTTGGGGCAGCTTTAACCGTAACGGCTTTTTATTTACCACACGTCATGTTACATTGGGGTGGTCTTGTCGAAACCAATCTACTACGATTTTTACAGATCATTCTATTTAATGTAATTGGTTATTTAACCGGACTTAAAGCACAGGGAGAAAGGG